>OGXO01000290.1_pt1 | contig 28306 bp, 33 predicted proteins | sample 1576321 | NCBI WGS metagenome assembly OGXO01 (sample SAMEA3541568, study PRJEB24748) | human gut metagenome | biome: human gut; feature: human-associated habitat; material: faeces | place: China | collected 2012 | reverse complement strand
GCTGGGATGGTCGTAAATAGAGTGCCGAACTTTTGACTCTGAAAGATAGGTTTCATCCTAATCTGACTTCCGATTGTCCGGAAGGTATGCTCCTTAAAGCTGACAATGCGGATGAGGTTTATCTGGTTCAATTGGGTAGTCGTCATCATATTCCGAATCCGGATGTTTATTTTGGCTTATTCTCAGCTTAGGATAAGATCGTGGTAAAGAGTCCTGAGGAAGTGAATACTAGTCCTGTGGGTATTTCTCCTTCTTTCTTTAGACGCTTGTCTGATTAAAGCTAATGACTGATCTAGTGTATTTGAGTACGAATGGTGTGAAAAGTCATATTAAATCGGTAGAAGATTTTGATAAGGTTGGCTTTGATTGGGATAAGATCCAAGTGATGTTTCCGGCAGAAGTGGATACAATCCCTACTGCTCCGGAATATGAGATCGCTAATTGGTAATTTATTTGATTGAAAATAAAATTATAAGGGGAGAGAGGATATTCTCTTTTCCTTTTTTAGGACTCTCTTTATTTTTAATATAATTATAACCTGTTTTTCCAAATACTGGGTCTCGTATATTGGTGGATATCCGTATGAGTAACGGTGTTTATATCAGTCAGAAGAATTTAAGCTACGCAGGTTTGAGAAATCTGGTAGAGAAACTGGAGGGTTTATGTTGAATATAACAGGTTTAAACCGTTTTTTCTTTGTTCGCAATTTTCACGATATACGTTGTAAATAAGAAGAGGTCTTATTCATCATTCATCAACAGTTAAATCGTGAAACTGATGTCGGTGATGTCTTTATCGTGATGTTTAAAGATTTACGTCTGGTCCGCTTGTTCGGTTATGATCAACGGTTTTGCAGCATATTTGAAAAATGTTTCAAGCGTGGGTACAAATTTGTGTAGGTAACTTTTAGGGGGGGAAAGGATTTATTTAATCAATAGGAGGCTACCTCCGTCGCTTTTGAAGACCCATATTCAGATATGACTCCTGAGGAAAAATCGAAAATGATAATAGAACTGATGGCTGCCCGTCAGCGGGATGCGGAACGCATCCAACAGGACAAGGCTCGTATAGATGAACTATTGTCCAAAGTTAATGAACTTCTTTCTATGCAGAAGGCTTTTGTGACAGCAAAAAAAACAGTTAGACGATTACAAACAGATGGTTGGTACTCTTTTGTCTAAAATAACAGCATTGGAAGAGAGGTTGAAAGTCTGTAACAAGAACCTTTATGCTAGCAAGAGCCAAAAGGGTATTAATAAAAAGAAGCGGGAAGCCGAAGAGGACCACACACGTGACAAGGATAATTTTGACAGCACTCCCCAATCCATCGAATCTTCATTGCTGCAGCATGGCGATGATCCTATGTGTGAAGAAAATGCGGAAGCAAAATCCAAGGAGGTTTGTCTTTGTCATCAAGGATTGTCTTATCGCACCATGGGTGCCGACAATACGGTTTGCCATAATAGTGATATTCGTCAACTACCCGCAGGCGCAATAATCATCAAACATGTCCATAAATATGCTTATGAACAGATCAGCAAGCTGGAGAAGACCATAAGTTATATAAATACTTTCTGGACTCAGTTGTTTGCTTACTTAAATGACGGCTCTTATTCAATCGACAATTCCATTGTCGAACGATTTATCCGTCCTTTAGCCGGTGAGTGAAAGAACTCGTTATTCTTCGGAAGCGATAAGATGGCCTGCGTCTCAGCGGTATATCATACCATCATCTCAACATGTAAGATGCAGGGTGTGTCTGTGCTTGATTATTTCAAGAGATTCTTCAGTGAGATTGTTAAAGGACGTAGGGATTATGAACATTTATTGCCCTTGACAATCGGATTGAACTAGTAACAAATTTTTTAAATTAATATCCTTTTTGACGTTATTTATTAGAAAATTGCCTTGTGGCGGCTTTTCTTAGGGTATACGTCAGAATTGGACGCTAACTATTATTATGCTTAATAACAAATCCGTCTTGATTACCGGAGGAACAGGTTCTTTCGGCAAGAAGTTTGTGGAAATCATTCTCCGTGATTATCCGCAAGTAAAGAAAATCATTATCTACTCTCGTGATGAGCTAAAGCAGTTCGAACTGAAGCAGAAGTATTCGGAGAATCAGTATCCTCAGATGAGATATTTCATAGGTGATGTACGTGATAAGGATCGTCTCATTCGTGCTTGCGAGGGTGTTGACGTTATCATCCATGCAGCTGCTATCAAGCAGGTAGATACCGCAGAGTACAACCCAGAGGAGTGTATCAAAACCAATATCCATGGCGCAATAAATGTGATTGATGCGGCTATGATTCAGGGAGTAAAGGATGTTGTAGCACTCTCTACTGACAAGGCTTGTGCTCCTATTAACCTCTATGGCGCAACCAAACTTACCTCTGATAAGCTCTTCACAGCAGCCAATAATATTAAGGGCAGCAAGAATATTCGTTTCTCTGTAGTTCGTTATGGAAACGTAATGGGTTCTCGCGGCTCTGTTATTCCATTCTTCATCAAGAAGCGTGATGAGGGTGCTGAGTTCTTACCTATCACCAATAAGCGTATGACTCGTTTCAATATCTCTCTTGAAGATGGTGTAGCTCTTGTTATGTTTGCTCTCAAGAACCACCTTGGTGGTGAAATCTTCATACCTAAGATTCCTTCTTATAAGATCTGTGATGTTGCTACTGCCATTGCTCCAAACATGAAGCAGGTTGAAGTAGGTATCCGCCCAGGAGAGAAGCTCCATGAGGAGATGATTACTGTAACCGATGCTCTTGATACAATTGACCTCGGTCGTTACTATGCAATACTTCCTTCAGTTTCTTACTGTTGGAATCGAGAGGATTACCTCAAGCATCACCATGCCAAGATGGTTCCTTTGGGATTTCACTACAGTTCTGACATCAACGATGAGTGGGAAACTCCTGAGACCATGCGAGAGAACATCAAGAAGTACGTAGATCCAAATTTTGAGGTTAAGTAATCAGAGGAGAGAGAATAATGAAATTGCCAATCTCATACGGTCGTCAGTATATTTCTGACGGAGATATACAGGCAGTAGTAGAGACGCTTAAGTCTGATTACTTGACCTGTGGACCTAAAATACCAGAGTTTGAACAGGCTTTCTGTGAATATGTACACGCAAAGTACTCTGTAGCAGTTTGCAATGCTACTGCGGCTCTTCATATTGCTGCCATGGCATTGGGTGTTAAGGAGGGTGATAATGTCATCTGTACTCCTATGACCTTTGCTTCTTCTGCCAATTGTATCCGTTTCTGTGGGGGTAATGTTAAGTTTGTTGATATCGACCCTGAGACTTATCTCCTTGATATCAATAAGCTTAAGGAGATTCTGTTTACTGCTCCTAAAGGCACTTACAAGGGTATGGTACTCGTAGACTTTGCCGGTTATCCTCACAATATGGAGGAGTACCGCAAGGTAGCCGACGAATACGGCATGTGGATTCTTGAAGATGCTTGTCATGCCCCTGGAGCATACTTTATTGACTCTACTGGCGAGAGGGTATATTGTGGATGTGGTAAGTATTCTGACATAACCGTCTTTTCTTTCCATCCAGTTAAGCACATCACTACCGGTGAGGGCGGTATGGCATGCACTCAAAATAAAGAGTACTATGAGAAGATGGCTCTCTATCGCACCCATGGTATCACGCACGAGGCAGAAAAGCTTCAGCGCGAGGATGGTCTTTGGTATTACGAGATGCAGGAACTTGGTTACAATTATCGTATCACTGATCTTCAGGCAGCTCTCGGAACCTCACAACTCAAGCGCGCACGCAAGAATGTAGAAATCCGTCGTGAACTCGTCCGTAAGTACAATGAGGCATTCGTAAGCATCCCAGAAATCAAAACCCCATACGAGGCCGCTGATGTTTATCATGCTTACCACCTTTATGTCATTCAGGTGGAAGACCGACTTGGCCTCTATAACTTTCTCCGTGAGAACGGGATATTCGCGCAAGTACTCTATTATCCGCTCAATCTCATGCCGTACTACAAGCAGTTTGGCAACAAGGAGGGCGACCTGCCAGTCGTTGAGGAATACTACAAGCATTGCCTTGCATTGCCTATGTTCCCAACCCTCACCGACGAACAGCAGCAGTATGTAATCAGTAAGGTTAAAGAGTTTATTTTCAAGTAAATGAGCAATTTAAGTAAACTTGTTCTCGGTACCGTTCAGTTTGGACTCCAATACGGAATAAATTCTGCTGGTCGCCCTTCAATAGAACAGGTATCAGACATACTAAACAATGCCAAGACAGGGGGTATCTTGATTTTGGATACTTCCTCAGCCTATGGTAATGCAGAAGAAGTCCTAGGTTATGTAAAGGCTGGCAAATTTTTCAAGATTGTCAGTAAGTATTCAGAGTGTGATAAATCGATTGCCGAGACTTTCGGCAACTCTCTGAAACTTTTTAGTACAGAGCATCTTTATGGATACCTTCTTCATCATTTTGAGGCTTATCGTGAGAATAAGTCCATTTGGAATGATTTCGTTCAGCTTCAGCAAGAAGGCAAGGTAGATCGTATTGGTTTCTCTCTCTATGAACCTTGGGAACTCGATCTGATTCTCAAGGATGGTATTCCTTTTTCGCTCATTCAAGTGCCTTACAATATCTTCGACCGTCAGTTTGAGCCATACTTCAAGCAACTTAAGGAGATGGGTGTGGAGATACATGTCCGCAGCACCTTCCTTCAAGGGCTTTTCTTCAAGGATAGGGAAAAACTTCCTGAGAAACTTCAACCGCTCAAAAAGTATCTTATTCAGCTCGATGAATATGCAGTAAGCAAAGGTATCTCTGTAGGAGACCTTGCTCTTAACTACAACCTCCATAATCCATATATTGATGGTGTATTGATAGGAGTGGACAACAAAGAACAGCTTCTTCAGAATTTTGCTTCTGTAAAGGATATAGAAATTAATCCTGATATAAAGGTTGAAGAACTGGAATTGTTAAAACCGGTTAATTGGTAATAATATGAAGATTTTAGCTATTACGCAGGCACGTTATGGTTCAACCCGTCTGCCTGCAAAGATTCTTAAGGAGGTGAACGGACAGACGCTTCTCGAAATCCATCTCAGGCGCATCCTTCAGTCAAAAACGGTAAGCAAACTTAAGATTGCCACTACCGACGAAGAAGGTTCTAAATATATTGTAGAGGTTGCCGATAAGGTTGGTGTTGAGTACTTCAAAGGATCTGTTGAGGACGTACTTTCACGCTTCTACGGAACAGCAGAGACAGAAAAGCCTGATTATGTGATCAGACTTACTTCAGACTGTCCTTTGATTGATCCAAATGTTATTGATACCGTAGTTACATTCGCACTCGAACATCCAGAGTATGATTATGTGCATACTGATGCAAAAAGTTTCCCTGATGGTATCGATACAGAAGTTGTGAAATTTTCTGCTATAGAGAAGGCATATAAAGAGGCTGACTTGAAGTCTGAACGAGAGCATGTTACTCCTTATGTCTGGAAGAATGGAACAGCAAATGGAGGTAATATTTTCAAGACGTACAATTATCCAAATCCCGCAGGTGATTTCAATGCAGATGACTATCGCATAACTATAGATGAGCCAGAAGATTTTGAGGTAATAAAGACTCTTATCGAGCATCTTGGTATAGACAAGGACTGGAAGGATTATATTGACTATCTCCTTGAACATAAGGAAGTTTATGCAATCAATAGCAAGTTTTCAAACAATGAGGGTTATGCCAAATCACTTGCTAACGATTCAGTAATTAATAAATAAATATTCAGTACAATGGGTAAAGGACAAGAGCTTTACAAAAAAGCAAAAACGTTGATCCCCGGGGGGACATCGTTGTTATCAAAAAGACCCGAGCAGTTGTTGCCCGAGAATTGGCCGGCATATTATAGCAAGTCAAAGGGATGTCGCGTATGGGATCTTGACGGTCGTGAGTATATCGACTGCGGTCTTATGGGTGTGGGTACCAACACACTTGGATATGCTCGTGAGGAGGTTGATGAAGCTGTGATGAAGGTTGTTCGTGATGGTAACCTTACTACTTTCAACTGTCCTGAAGAAGTTTATCTTGCAGAACGGCTCATCAAGATGAATCCATGGGCCGGTGGTGTACGATACACCCGTGGTGGTGGCGAAGCCAACTCTATGTGCATACGTATTGCACGTGCCTATACCGGTAAGGATAAGGTGGCAATCTGTGGCTATCACGGTTGGCACGACTGGTATGTATCTGTAAACCTTGGCGAAAACGATGCCCTTGCAGGACACCTTCTCCCTGGCATTCCTACAGCAGGCGTTCCTAAAGGACTCCGGGGCTCTTCTATACCTTTTCATTACAACAATTTCGAAGAGATAGAGAACATCATTCGCAATACGCCTGATCTTGCAGCTGTCAAGATGGAGGTTTGCCGCAATTTCGGTCCTGCTGAGGGTTATCTTGAACATATTCGTAATCTTTGCAACGAATATGGTGTAATACTCATTTTCGATGAATGTTCTTCAGGTTTCCGAGAGACATTTGGCGGACTTCACAAGAAATATGGTGTTTATCCAGATATGACCATCTATTCTAAGACTATGGGTAACGGATACGTTATTGCTGCAGTTCTTGGAAAGAAAGAAATAATGGATGCTGCTCAGGGTTCCTGGATTAGTTCAACATTTTGGACCGACCGTATTGGACCAACTGCAGCACTTGCTGCCCTTGATGTAATGGAGAAGGAAAAGTCTTGGGAACAGATTACCGCAAAGGGGCTGCAGAACAAAGAACGTTGGCAGGCACTAGCTGATAAGTATGGTTTGAAGATAAATCAATGGGGTATTCCTGCACTTGCCGGTTACACATTCAACTCTCCTAATGCCCTTGCATACAAGACTTATGTGACCCAGGAGATGCTTAAGAAGGGCTATCTTGCAGGAACAATCATGTACACTTCACTTGCTCATACGCAGGAAATACTTGATGGCTATTTCGAGGCTCTTGATTCTATTTTTGCAGATATTCGCGACTTTGAGGATGGCAAAAATGTAATGGAGGCTCTCGAAGGACCTGTATGTCAGGCCGGTTTTAAGCGACTTAACTAATTTCAAATGACTAAACGAAAGATCTTCTTTCGGGCAGACGCGGGTGTGCGGATAGGTTATGGACATTTCATCCGTACCCTTGCGCTTGCCGACATGCTCCGAGACGATTTTGATTGTACATTCTTCACTCAGTCTCCCTCTGAATATCAGCAGAGGGAGACTGAGAAAGTATGTTCTCTCGTAGCTTTACCATCCGACAATAGCAAGTTCGAAAAGTTTCTAGACTGTCTTAAAGGAGAAGAAATCGTTGTACTTGATAACTATTTCTACACCTCAGAGTACCAGAAACAGATCAAAGAGAAAGGATGTAAACTTGTTTGCATTGACGATATGCATGACAAGCATTACTATGCAGATGTGGTAATCAACCACGGCTTGACTGATGGGAGATTCTTTGACGTAGAACCTTACACGCACCTGTGCCTTGGTCTCGACTATGCTCTACTTCGCAAACCTTTTATTCAAGCTTCAAGTACCGCTAAAAATCCTAATAGTTGGTTTATCTCATTTGGAGGAACAGACTATTTTAACTTGACAGAAAAAGCATTGCAGGCAATTCATGATGTTCCCTGTGTTGAAAGTATTACTGTAGTCATTGGGGATGCATACAAATATAAGGATAACCTGAAGAAATATCCGAAGGCAACAATTATGAAGAATTTGACTGCGGAAAAGATGGCAGACGTAATGCGTAAGTCACAATATGCCATATTGCCATCAAGTTCAGTCTGTATCGAAGCATTAGCGTGTAGATGTAAAGTCGCGAGTGGATATTTCGTTGAAAATCAAATTCAATTTGCGTCTATTTTAGGTCTTCAACGATACGTTCTACCGTTAGGAGAGCTAAACAAAATCTCATATAATGGTATTGTCGATAATATTAATGATTACGATTTTGTAAATATAACAAGTTTTACGAAAATCCCTCAAAGGTATATTAATACTTTTAAAATGTTTTTAAAATGAGGTTTCCAGAAGAAATTAATACTGAGCGTTTCCGTTTTGTGAATTATACAAAACTTTCAGAAATAGAATTGCAACAGATACTTAATATGCACAACCAACCTCTCAGTCGCTTGCTGGATGGAAAACACTGATTCCATATTTTGGAATGACCATTTAGCTTTTATACAGTCGCTTTGCTCACGAAGAGACGAGGTATATTATGCAGTATTTGTAAATGCTATTTGGGATATTTAATGGGGCTGTATAAATATAAACAAACATGCAGATTGACAGGACGAATACCATTGAAGTAGGGCTTTACTCCTACAAGAATTTTGTGACATTAAACAAGCGGCAGATTGACTCGGTATGGGAATGGAGAAATCATCCCGATATAAGAAAGTATATGTATAATAGTGATATAATTTCTTATGAAAACCATTTGAGATTCTTGGAAGCATTATTTGAAAGAGAAGATGTTGCTTATTGGCTTGTTGCTAAAGGTGAACGGGTAGTTGGCGTGACAAATCTAACAAGTATTGACTTGAAAACTTCGAGAGCAGAATTAGGCTACTACATTATTCCTGATATGCTTAACTCTGGAATAGGCCTTGAGTTTGCATATACAAATATGCTTTTTGCTTTCTCTTATATAGGCTGCGATTCTCTATTTGGTGGAATTGATAAAAGAAATATTAATGCAATCATGTTAGACTCATATCTTGGATGTCAACTGGATTCTGAAGATGTAGAAGACATAAATAATATTTCATACATCCGTTGGATTTTATCTTCGGTTGATTTTTTTGGCAATAAAGACAACCTTAATGATATAAGGCAGTTTGTTCGATATATGAAGGCAAATAAACAATATTTTAATTATTTTAAAAAAAATGCTTAATTCAATGAAATTCCATCACATAGGTGTAGCTGTCAAGGACATTTCTGCGACAGCTGCCGTTTATGTGTCAGGAGGCTATCATCAGTCGGAAATAACATACGACCCTGAGCAAAACGTGAATATTTGCTGGTTGACAAAAGAAGGAATGCCAGTAGTGGAACTTCTGGAACCAGTAGATGAGACTTCACCTATCAATAAGACTCTGGAGAAGAATGGTGTTACTCCATATCACACTTGCTATATTGTGGATGATATTGAGCAAGCTGTGAAGGACTTGCGAAAGATGAAGTATGTTATTGTAAGCAAACCGGTAGAAGCCGTGGCTATTCATGGATACAAGGTCAGCTTCTTGTATAACAAGAATGTCGGACTCATAGAGCTTGTTGAAGCTCCCGCGAATATTTAGTGTATGGCAAGATTCGTTTTTAGAAACAATACTATTGAGCGCTTCTTCGGAAGTGAGTATGCTTTCTCTGGTTATGACGATGTTTCCAATATACCGCAGGAAGCCGATGGTTATATTTGGTGGTATCAGGTGCCAATCAAGTTTGAGCAGAATGTCCTTGCAGACGAGATCCGAGGATATGCTCAGAAGTTGAACTACGTACTTAGTCAGATTGATGAAAAAAAGTCGTTTGTAGCTTTCACTATGGATATTCTGTATGCTGTTCCTTTTACAGATGATGATTATCAACTTCAAGCAGCTGTAGCAGAATATAACAATGCGCTCTATGTAGCTGAGGCAGGTCACAAAAACGTGAAAGTGATTGACATCACAGAGTTTACACGGAAGTTCAATACTTCCGAGCTGTTTGACTGGAAGTTTTACTTCATTAGTCAGATGGGTATGAATCCAAAACTTAGTAAGGATTTCAAGGCTTGGTGGGACAAAAAACAGAACTCCATCAGTCTGAAGCGAAAGAAGTGTCTTGTACTCGACTTGGATAATACCCTTTGGGGAGGCGTTCTTGGTGAGGAAGGTATCGATGGTATCAAGATAGGGGGAGACTACCCTGGAAAAGCTTTCTTATATTGGCAGGAGGCATTACTTGCTCTCTCTAAGAGTGGTGTGATACTGACCGTTTGCTCAAAAAACAACGAGCAGGATGTGCTGGATGCTTGGGATAAGAATCCTTTCAATGTGTTAAAGAAAGAGCACTTTGTTGCCTATCGCATCAACTGGACTGATAAGGCGACAAATATTAAAGAACTTGCCTCTGAGCTGAATATCGGTTTGGATAGTTTTGTATTTGTAGATGACAATCCTACCGAACGTGAACTTATCAAGCAGATGCTTCCTATGGTTGAGGTTCCTGAGTTTCCGACCCAGCCTTACGGATTGATGTCTTTCTTTAAGCAGTTGGTAGAAGATTATTTTAAGGTTTATTCTGTAACTGATGAAGACAAAAAGAAGACTGAGCAGTACAAACAGAATGCTGCACGTGCTCAGGCACAGGCTTCTTTTACAGACTTTGACTCTTTCCTTGAGTCGCTTGATATTCAGATTACCATTGAGGCTGCCAATGAATTCAATATACAGCGTATTGCTCAGATGACACAGAAGACCAATCAGTTTAATCTGACTACACAAAGATATACGGATGCAGATGTCCGTGGTTTTGTAGATTCTGGTTGGAAAGTTTGGTGTATTAGTGTTGCTGACAAGTTCGGAGATAATGGAATCACGGGTGCAATCATGGTAACTCCAGAGGGTACAATCGATACCTTCCTTTTGAGTTGTAGGATCTTGGGCAAAGGTATTGAGAATGCTTTCGTAAAGAAGATTCTTTCTTTACTTGCAAATGCAGGATTTGAAACTATATCTGCCAAATATCTTCCTACAGCCAAGAATGCACAGGTGAAAAACTTCTGGGAGAAGGTTGGATTTACCTGTACGCAAGAATCGGAGGATGGCAGCAAAAACTATTCTTTGGTAATTAAGGATGCTGAAATGGGAGTTAGAAATTTTTATCATATAACAGTTAAATAATAAAAAACATGGAAGAAAAAGTGTTAGAAATCCTCATGGAGGTTCTTGAAGATAACACAATTGATTCAAATTGCTCACAGGAAAATTGTGAAAAATGGGATTCAATGGCCCAACTCAACTTGTCAGTTGAACTCGAAGATGCATTTGATGTTTCTTTAGAGCCAGAGCAGATAGCCGAAATGAAGTCTGTTAAGGATATTTGTAGGATTATTTCTGAAATAAAATAATATGGCACATACATTTATCATTGCTGAACTATCAGGAAATCACAATGGTGATATTGAGCTTGCAAAGCAAACTATTCTTGCTGCAAAAGAGGCAGGTGTAAATGCTGTAAAAATCCAAACTTATACGGCAGATACTATAACACTTGATTGCGATACTGAAGATTTTCAAATACATGGTGGATTATGGGATGGGTACAATTATTATAGATTGTATCAAGAGGCATACACTCCTTGGGAATGGCATAAAGAATTATTTGAGTATGCAAAAGAAATAGGTATATGTCTATTTTCAACACCATTTGATAATACGGCAGTCGATTTACTGGAGGAGTGTGGAAATCCTATTTACAAAATAGCCTCTTTTGAGATAACTGACGTAAACCTCATTCGTTATGCAGCAAGCAAAGGTAAACCGATGATAATATCTACAGGGATTGCTACTATTGAAGATTTAGAATTGGCGATAGAGGCATGTCATTCAGTAGGTAATAACGATATTACATTACTTAAGTGTACATCTGCATATCCGGCTCCTCTTGAAAAGGCCAATCTTTTGACTATTCCTGATATGAAGGAGCGATTTGGAGTTAAAGTCGGTGTTAGTGATCACTCTCTTACCAACACTTTACCAATAGTAGCTGTTGCCTTGGGTGCAACAGTAGTTGAGAAACATATCATACTTGATCGCGCGTTAGGAGGTGTTGATTCAGGCTTCTCTATGAGTACTAATGAGTTCAAGAAGATGGTGATAGCTATTCGAGAGGTGGAACAAGTTATGGGAGAAGCCTATTACCCTGAGGATCCATGGTCTTTATCTGCGAGAAAAGACTCCCGCTCCCTCTATATTGCAGAGGATATGAAGACCGGTGATATCATTACCGAATTGAATGTCCGCTCCGTTCGTCCGGGGTACGGTCTTCATCCCAAGTACCTCAAAGACTGTTTAGGTAAGAAAGTCAATCGTGATTTGGAGAAGGGTGAGAGAATGAAATTGGAGTATATACAAAAGTAATACAACTATGACTGTTTTTACCAAGAAAGAAGGTTAATGACAACCACACTTTTATTGTTCAACTTAAAACATTTAACTATGAAGATTCTTAGTTTTCCTCCTTCGATAGAGTCAGTAGTTTTCTGACTGCAGAGGTGGAGCCGTAGGGTTCATGGTTCGATACCCCGTTGAGTCATGATTGACAATGTCTTTAGCAGGTAGTATAATAAGTTATTAAACAAATCCAAAGTGGGAGGAAATCTAACCGCCTACCTTTTTTCTATTTTTAGATATTTACATGCAAATTATGTATAAAGACGTATTGAAATATAGCATTTTTGGAATATTGTATCACATAATGAGGCTGTTCCGAATGCACGTGGATTACTTCCATCCTGAGAGATTTTCTCATGACATTCCCTTGTATGCTTATCCATACCTTCCCGGTATACTGGGAAATAAATGTTACGGTAATATTCACGCTATAAAAAATGCAACTGGAAAGAACTTTCATAAGCATTGCATGATAGAACATGGGCTTTATTTTGCAGAATATGTGTTAAAGGACGAGTGTATAATGCCCTGTATTGATACAATTTATACGTATAGTAATTATCGAAAGAATGCTATACTCAAAGAGTTCGGTAAAAACTTTGATAAAGAAATTATTATGGTAGGGCCTTATATCCAATATGTCGATTATTTCAAATCGAAGGATAAACTGAAAGCATTAAAGGCTCAACTCGGTAAAATATTGCTTGTTTTTCCAACACACAGTTTTGAAGATTGCGATGATTTATACGACTTCAATCAGTTTTCTCAATGTATTGACGAAATGGCGAAAGATTATGATACAGTTCTTATTTCAATGATAGGTTATGATATACAGCAGGGTTTTGACAAACAGTATAGGAATAAAGGTTATAGAATAGTATCATCAGGTACTCGTAATGATCCTTACTTTTTGAATAGACAAAGGGATTTGATGGAGTTGGCAGATATGACTATTTCTAACAACATAGGAACGCATATAGGTTATAGTATTTGTTTAGGAACTCCTCATTATATTTTTAACCAAGACATCACGTCTATAAAAAAAGCAGCATCTGCGCAAGCCTCTGATCATCTTCAGGCTATACGTGACAGGGAATATGCTGAGATTAAAGCTGTATTTAACTCACGAGAGCCTATCATTACCCCTGAACAAATTGCAGTAGTCAAAAAATATTGGGGACCATTTGAAATAAAACCCAAATTTTATGCCAATACTCAAGAATAAGATAGTTATATATGTAACTACTCGCTATATTACATACGCACTACAATTCCTCTTATCTCTCGCAATAGCCGTCAGATTAGGTCCTTTCTATTTGGGTGTGTATGGTATGGTAAATCTGGTTATCAGTTATTTCGGGCAAGTAAACTTTGGAGTACCACATGCATTGAATGTCTTTCTTATTCATAATAAGGAGAACCGACAAGTTGGGGACCTGTATTCATACAATGCCTTTGCGTTGTATACATATCTCAACATGGCTATTGTAATAGGTTCCGTAATTGTAAGTATAGCTGGGTGGACTAAATGGGGTGAGTATGACCTTGGATCATATTTTCCCTTGATTATAGCAATTTCTATACTCACATATTATAATTCGATTCTTACAACTATTATTCGAGTTAGAAATGAAGTGAATGCGTTATCAGTAATCGGGTCTATTGGAGTATTCTTAAATCTGTGTATTGTATGGTTTTTCAAGGAAAATACATTGGTGTTTGCTTTAACTTTAGCAAATCTTTTGGCTTGCATATTAACGGCTGTTATTTGCATACGAAAGGGAGTATTTCCACGGAGACAAAGCAGAACTTTGCAACTACAGAAACAAAAGTTTATACTACAGAAGGGTTTATACCTTTTCTTATATAATTCTTGTTTTTACTTCATATTGATATCTATACGTACCATCATTAGTGTAAACTATACAGTAGAAGAGTTCGGTTATTTTACGTTTTCATTTACTATAGCTAATGCGGTGATGCTTCTTTTGGATTCGTTTAATACAATTCTCTTTCCTAAAACAATTGACTTGATGTCTTCTGATGATAACAAGAAAAAGGCTGATGCATTAGAGAAAATGCGAGTAGGTTATATATTAACCTCACATATGCTTGTTTATCTGGCAATGATTTGTTTCCCGATTTTAGTATGGTTTATACCGAAATATATGCCAGCATTAAGTTCTATGAATATGATAGCACTTGCGGTGTTGATGAATACTAACAGTTACGGATATTCCAATATGCTGATTGCTCAAAACAAGGAACATAAAGCAGGTTTTATTTCAGCAGTTTCTCTGATTGTAAATATAATATTGGGCTTAGGTTTGGCTAAGATACTGAATGTGGAATACTCTTATATAACAATTGCCATTCTTGTTGCATATATGATATCCTCATTCCTTATGGCATACGAGGGTGACACCATTCTAAGAAGAGAAAAGAGTGTAAGCTATACTTTGAAGCATTTTTTTCCTATAAGAATGTTTATTCCATATATGATAGCTTTGATTATATCATGTACTCAAATAGAATACCTCATTTTCATTCCATTATTGGTATTCATTATGCTGAATTATAAAGATCTTCAATTTTTGAAAAATATTGCCTTGAAACTTATTAAAGAGCCAGAGGTAATAGATGTGTAGAAAATATGTTATACGTAGTCAATTATGCGAATGGCGAACCATACGAGTCATATCGAAAGATAAATACCCGTACTGCCAAGTGGTTCGGTAAGGCCGATAGGGTTATTGAATATTCCTCTAAAGATATTCCACAGTCATACAAAGAAGCTTATAAGGATATTTTTGCATATAAGCGCGGGAATGGACTTTGGTTATGGAAACCATACTTAATAAATAAAGCATTGGATGAAATCAAAAATGGAGATTGGTTAATGTATCTTGATGCAGGAACGACTGTAATCAGAGATCTTCATCATATCATTCGACATACAGAAGGCCAAGGATTGGATATATTCCTCATGGAACAACCATTACTTAGTCGTCAATTTACAAAGCGTGAATGTTATGTAAAGATGGGGTTGGAGGATCATGGAGAAAACCAGGTATTAGGCCTGTTACTACTACTACGAAAAAGTTCCACTAGTGTCGCCTTTGTAAAAGAATGGTTAAATTTATGTGAAGATGAAGAAATGTTATCTCCAAAGAAATTTCATCCTGAGATCGCAGAGTTTCCTGATTATATTTCTCATAGAGAGGATCAGTCTGTACTAAATTTGCTCCGATTAAAATATAATATTCCTGTATTTCGTGATTGTTCATCTCATGGAGAGATGCCATATTTATATTGTAATAAAGAATCAACTTATAACCCCAAGCAATATCCCGATTCAAATTATCCTACCATAATATTATGTAACCGAGCATACAGTCCTTATAAATTCTTTATAAAATATTGTGTGAAATCTTTTTTACTACGTTGCCACATCAACTTTTTTGAAACTCGCTGGATTAATAATCCTCCGTCAATACCAATCAAGAAATGAAAAAATATTTCGTATATTACATATTTCTTGTATTTTCTATTATTATTATATCTTTGAATAATGGACGTGCGCAATATGTACCGATGAATATTTATTTATTTCTCGCTCCGTTTTTATTATTATTTTCAAGAAACATTAATCGACAAGATTTATTGCCGATATTGCTTATCGGTTCTATTGCATTAACTATGTTTGTACATCCGAATGAATTTCGCTTGTCAACGGTTGCATATTCTATTATGTTCGTTATTTCCTATATATATTTTACAAAACTTGTTCGGTCCAGTTCTTTTTCGTATTTGGATTTATTGAAACTCTCAAGATTTGTGGTACTAGCATATACTATAGTGTTGTTGTTTCAACATTTAGGGATTTTGTTTCATTTGCCTATAATTAATGAGAATCCGGGAATTGAGTACGATAGTTTTAAAGTAAATTCATTATCAAACGAACCTTCTCACACTGGCCCAATTGTAGCTATCAGTTTTTTTTGTTATATCAAAATGAAAGAACTGCAATTGGGAATTAAACGTGTGTCTTTTAGAACTTTATTTATACAAGATAAATGGGTTATAATTAGTTTTTTTTATACGATGTTGGGTTCTATGTCAGTTACATGTGTCTTATCTATGTTGATCATTTCATTATATTTTGTAAGTAAACGACATCTCTTAACTGGTATTTTATTTATATCGGTTCTAGTTATAAGTGTAATATTTAGTGATAATAGTATTGGAGAGAGAATCCGAACATTATTACCGACCTTATTATTACTCGATCCGCAGACTCTTTATTATGTGGATCCTAGTTCTACAGCAAGAATAGGCCCTATTATGACTTATATATTAGAGTTTTCACCATTTAACGTAAATTGTTGGTTTGGATATGGTTGTGATTATGGTACTCGTCATGTAATGCATTATATGACAGGGAATTATGTTGAAGACGAATTCGGAGATATAGGGGGGGTAATAAACTTTATATATAACTATGGAATGATTTCCTTTGTTTTGTTTTTATCAATGATTGTAAAAATAACGAAGATAAAAAGCTTTATGTTTTTTATCTATATCACCTTGTTTTTAGTAAGTCCATTCAATGTACATATGACATGGTTGTTCATTATGTATGTTTATTGTATAAACTATTTTCGAAATCAAGAACCTATATGCACAAGTACTTCCATTACATAACATCATTGTTTCCATCGTTTATTTTTTGCTTAAGAGTACTTCCATTCCGACAAGCAATCAAGTGCCCTATACTTATTCATAAGGCAAATTTGTTATCATGCAAAGGTCGCTTCCTTATAACATCACCCAATATAAAATTTGGTATGATTAAGATGGGATTTAACCTTGTGCCTTTGTATAAGGATACGGGTATCATGATTCAAAACGATGGTATTGTCAAATTTGAAGGTAAATGTACAATAGGATCAGGTTCTTCAATAAGTGTAAGTCATAAAGGTATGCTGAGCTTTGGTAAAAGATTTGGAGCCTCTGCAGAATTTCATCTGGCTTGTTATAATGAAGTAGTATTCAGAGATAATGTGCTTATTGGCTATGAATGCTTAATGATGGATAATGATATGCACTCCTTAAAATATGTCAATGGGGGGGGTAAAAATAAAGCTTATGGCCCTATTCTGATAAATAATGATACTTGGATTGGTGCAAGAGTAACAATATTAAAAAACACTGTTACACCTACGAAGTGTGTTATTGCAGCAGGAACAATTGTTTCTGGAGATATTACATCCCTTGGTGAAAATTGTGTGGTTTCGAGTACCGGAAAAGTAAGAGTGATTAAAAATGGTGTATACAGAGACAGTTTTGATGATAGTATAGATAATTAGTTATGAAAGAAATATCAATAATAATAGCCACATACAATGCTTCCAAAACACTTTTAAAATGTCTGGACAGCATCGTCCCTCAATTAACAGACGAATGTGAACTCGTCATTGTAGATGGTGGATCTAAAGATAACACTAACGATATCATTAGAGAATATTGTGATAAATTGTCCATCTACATTAGTGAACCGGATAATGGAATTTATGATGCATGGAATAAAGGTGTAAAATTGTCTAACGGTCGATGGGTGATGTTTATAGGTGCTGATGATATTCTTCTTCCAGGTGCAATAGATTCATATTTGAAATTTATTTCATCAGTCAAGGATATAGAGGGTTATGATTATATATGTGCACTTAATGAGCATGTTGACAAAAATGGTAAACTATTACAGATTATAGGAAGTGAACCCAAATGGAGTTTATATAGAAAGTCCATGAATGCTGCTCATGTAGCATCTCTTCATAATAAACATAACTTATTTGAAAGTATTGGTTATTTTGATTTAAACTATCGTATATGTGCTGATTACGATTTACTATTGAGGAAAAGAAACAATCTTAGATGGTTGTTTATTCCCGTCCACATTGCAAGAATGCAGGTAGGTGGTATGAGCTTTTCTTTTAAGGCGATATTTGAAACGTATCATATAAGAAAAAAGAATCGCTCTGTTTCAAATATTCACAATGTTTACTTGTTGATTATTAATACACTTGCCTACTATCGTTTTAGAATAAAAAATAATTTAATTGGCAAAAAAATATGACTTATTTGACAATTGCAATAATAGTGCTAGTTTTCTTTAAAGACTTTATTGTGGTTTTTTTACTTTCTCCTATTGTAAAGTTCTATTTTAAAATAAAAAGCATTCGGAATCATCCTCAAGAATTATACGAAACAGAGGTTGAGAGAGGGAACAACATTAATAAACAGTTTTCAATAAAAGCGTACTTGAATGGGTTATCCATGTTTTATTGTATGAAAGTTTCATCATTACCTTCTCAATACATTCGAGTACTATGTTATAAGCAAGTCTGTTATATGAGCATAGCAGATAGTGCGTGCATATACGGAGGTTTGGAAATACGAGATCCGTATAAGATTAAAATAGGCAGAGGTTCCATAATCGGTTCTAATGTAATACTTGATGGCAGAAACAAAATATGTATAGGTGAGAATACGAACTTCTCCTCTAACGTATCTATTTGGACAGAACAGCATGATCATAGAGATCCTTATTTTAGGTGCGAAACACAACAAAAAAAGCCTGTTGTTATTGGAGATAGAGCATGGATTGGCCCTAATGCCATAATTCTTCATAGTGTTACCATTGGAGAAGGTGCTGTTGTTGCAGCTGGTGCTGTTGTAACGAAAGATGTACCACCATTTTCAATTGTTGGCGGCATACCAGCAAAAGTCATTGGATCAAGAAATTCGAATCTGAAGTATGAATTTGATGGACAATATTTACCTTTTATATAAACTGAGATGAATATATTAATTGACGCCCACATATTCGACGGTAAATTTCAAGGAACCCGAACATATATTGAAGGCCTTTATAAAGAACTGATTAATCATGAAGACATTCAGTTCTATTTTGCAGCTAAACGAATAGATATATTAAAACAATGCTTTGGAGAGCAAGATAATGTACATTTCATAGAGCTAAAATCAACTAATAAAATCAAACGTCTTGTCATCGAGTTTCTACAAATTATTCGAAAGTATAATATTGATTATGCACATTATCAATACATATCTCCACTCATAAAGACGTGTAAGGAGATTGTAACGGTACATGATCTTCTGTTTATGGATATGCCGGAGTATTTTCCTCGAAGTTATAGATTTAAGAATGAGTTACTATTTAAACGATCTGCAAAAAGAGCAGACATATTATTGACAGTATCTGAATTTTCCCGAGATGAGATTGTTCGTCATTTTGGATTACCTTATGAGAAAATTGGTGTCACTCACAATGGTGTTGTATTGCCAGAAAAAGATTTTGGCAATACGGGAATTTTGGATCAACTTGGTGTAAAGAAGTATATACTTACAGTTAGCCGTATAGAGCCTAGAAAGAATCATCTTGCGCTTCTAAGGGCTTTTAATGAACTCAGACTTGATACGCTTGATTATAAGTTGGTATTTATAGGTGGTTATGATTGGTCTGATAGAGTTTTTGATGCATATCTGAATAATTTATCGCCTGAAGTAAGGTGCTCAGTCATAATTACCTCTGTATCATATCCTGAGCTTGTTAATTTATATATGAATGCATCTTTGTTCGTATTTCCATCATTAGGTGAAGGTTTTGGAATTCCTCCTATTGAAGCATTAGCGTTCAACTGCCCCGTATTGTGCTCTAATGTTACAGCAATGGCTGAATTTGGTTTGCCTGCATCAATGACATTTGATCCCCACGATCTATCGGAGATGAAATCCAAAATGATGCAAATGCTTTCAACTCGTTCGGATATATCAAATATCAAACAAAAGGTTCTGAGTAAATACCAGTGGAAGACATCAGCAGAGGTATTATATGATAGAATTATAGAGGATTCTAAACTGGCAAAGTGACACTATTGCAACCATCGATAAGGTTAATAAATTGATTGAATATTATGGAAAAAATTAAATTAGCAATAATAGGAGCTCACGGGCTTCCTGCAAAATATGGTGGTTATTGTACATTGGCAGAATATTTGGCAGAGCATAGGCCAGAAGACTTTGATGTAACGGTTTATTGCGTGGCGGCAGAATACGATGAGCACCCAAGCATGTATAAGGGCGTTCACCTTGAATGGGTCAATTATTCTGCACGTGGCATGATGGCATGGCAGTTTCATAAGTATGGACTTACACATGCTATTTCTCATGATGCAGACTGTATACTATTATGTGGTCCAAACGGAGGCTTCATATTGCCTTTCTATCACAAATATAGAGAACGATTTTTCTTGAATATTGGTGGAATTGAATGGAAGCGTAATAAGTTTAATTGGTTCATGCAACGCGTGATGCGTGTCCTGATGAAAAGTGCAGTGAGAAACTGTGGTTATCTTGTTGCAGATAATATAGGTATTCATGATTATATGATTGGAGAGTATGGACGTGAGGATAGTGTTGTGATTGCTTACGGTGGTGATCAGGCAAAGAAAATTGAGCTTACTCCAGAAGTAATAAAGAAATATCCGTTTGTGAATGGTAGATATGCAGTAGCTATAGCGCGCATTCAGTCTGACAATAATGTAGAAATGTTGCTGGAAGCATTCAAGGATGCAAAGATGCCACTTGTTTATATCGGCAATTGGAATGTAACGCTATGGGCTCAACAGATTAGAGAGACGTACTCAAAATATAGAAATCTGATACTTTTAGACGCAATTTACGACATCCCTGTTTTGAACCAAATCAGAAGTAATTGTGCTATATATGTTCATGGTCACTCAGCCGGAGGAACCAATCCATCACTAGTAGAAGCAATGCATATAGAAGTGCCGTTAGCTTGTTTTGATAATGGATTTAACAATAATACAACATACAGCAAAGCCCTTTACTTCAAAGATGTTGAGAGTTTGAAGCAGATAGTGAATGAAACGATGCCTGAAAGGTTCAGTGAGGTTGCCAAAGATATGAAGCGACTTGCAATGGAGCATTATACATGGGAGACTATTGCTGCTCAGTACTATGAATTCTTCCGTAATCGCAAGTTGTAAGTTAGCATCCAAAAATGACATATAGGATAAACGACATAAAAGGCAGAACTTTGCTTCCGTTAAATCAAAAGCAAAGTTTATGTATAGTTATAATGATTTTCAGCGTCTGTTTGTGCGCTATAAATTGGAAGGTGTCCCTTCTGGTGTTTCGATTGAGCAATTCTGTTTGTCGAACCAAATACCTTATAACCTGTTTGCAAAATGGTACAAGGATATCCGAAAGGAGATAAGGAACTCCGGAAGTGGACACCCGGCTTTCTTCGAGTACCGAACTTCAAATTCTGGTGGACATCCGTATGAGCAATGGTGTTCATATCAGTCAGAAAAATTTAAGCTACGCAGGTTTGAAAAGCCTGATAGAGAAACTGGAGGTCCTATGTTAAATATAACCGGTCTCAACCGCTTTTTCTTTGTCCGCGATTTCCACGATATGCGCTGTAAATATGCTAAGGTTTTGTCCATCATCCATCAGCAGTTGAATCGTGAACCGGAAGACGGCGATGTTTTTTCGTGATGTCCAAAGATTTACGTCTGATCCGCTTATTCAGTAATGATCAACTGTCTTACAGCATGTTTGAGAAGCGTTTCAGGCCCGGATACAAGTTTATGCATGTAACTGCTTTCTTCCGCAAGGAAGCTGAAGGAACGGGAGGGCACTCCTGTACCTTTTGAAGACCCATATTCAGATATGACACCCGAAGAGAAATCGAAAATGATAATGGAGCTGATGGTTGCCCGTGAGCGGGATGCCGAACGTATCCAGCGTGACAAAACCCGCATAGACGAACTGTTGTCCAAAGTTGACGAGCAGTTGTCTTTGCAGAAGGCTGCCATGGCTGCAGAAAAAGAGCGGGATGATTATAAAGCGATGGTCAGTAATCTGTTGTCTAAAATAACAGCTTTGGAGGAGCGGCTAAAAGTCCGTAATAAGAACCTTTATGGTGGTAAGAGCCAGAAGGGGGGCCGTAAAAAGAGTGTGAAGGACGGAGAGGACCATGCCCGTGACAAGGATGATTCGACGGTACTCCGCAATCCATCGGGTCTCCGTCTCTGGATCATGGTGGGGAAGCGGTGCAGGAAGAGGGTGCGAAAGCAAAATCAAAAGAGTACCGTCTTTATCGCCAGGGACTTTCTTATCGGACCATAAGTGCTGACAATACGGTTTGTCACAACAGTGATATCCACTATCAGACATCGGACGGGAAAATCCGCAAAGGATGTTATAAGAAGAAATATATATGGTGTCTGGTCAACAAACTCTCCAAAGTGGTAACCTATTGCTTTGAGGACGATTCCAGAGGACAGGATGCCCTGAAGCATATCCTGGGTGACAGTCAGGTGAAAGCCCTTCAGTCAGACGGATACAATGTCTACAAATATTAAAAATCAGTATCTTTTTTGACGTTATTTATTAGAAAACCGCCTTGTGGCGGCTTTCCTTGGGCTACATGTCAAAATTGGATGCAAACTACTGGACGCTAACCGCTAACCATTTATATTCTTAATTATCATGTGGTATGTACATAAGTATATTATTTTTTGTACCTTTTGTGAAGTCGTTGAATTTTACAATATATGTTTGTTTTATGAAAGGCATTGTTTTAGCCGGTGGTTCCGGTACTCGTCTGTACCCCATCACCAAAGGAGTTAGTAAACAGCTTCTTCCTATTTTTGATAAACCGATGATTTATTATCCGGTTTCGGTGTTGATGCTTGCCGGTATCCGTGAAATCTTGATTATATCTACTCCGGATGATCTTCCTGCTTTCCGACGTTTACTGGGAGATGGTTCTGATTACGGAATACGTTTAGAGTATGCGGAACAACCTTCTCCGGATGGTTTGGCTCAAGCATTCATTATCGGTGAGGAATTCATTGGGAGTGATTCGGTTTGTTTGGTGCTTGGAGATAATATCTTCTATGGGCAGAGTTTTACCCGTATGCTGAATGAAGCTGTACGCATGGCAGAAGTGGAACAGAAGGCAACGGTGTTCGGTTATTGGGTAAGTGATCCGGAACGTTATGGAGTGGCTGAATTTGACAAAGAAGGAAACGTCTTGAGTCTGGAAGAGAAGCCTGAAGAACCGAAGTCTAATTATGCAGTGGTAGGGCTTTATTTCTATCCGAATAAGGTGGTGGAAGTAGCAAAAAAAATAGAGCCCTCTGCACGCGGAGAATTGGAGATAACGACAGTGAATCAGGAATTTCTCAAAGATCAGGAACTGAAAGTTCAGTTGTTGGGTCGTGGTTTTGCCTGGTTGGATACCGGTACGCATGATTCTTTAAGTGAAGCATCTACTTTTATTGAAGTGATAGAAAAGCGTCAGGGATTGAAAGTAGCTTGTTTGGAAGGAATTGCTTTGAGGCAAGGTTGGATCAGTGCCGATAAGATGCGTGAATTGGCAAAGCCGATGCTGAAGAACCAGTACGGACAGTATTTGTTGAAAGTGATACAGGAACTTGGTTTGAAATGAATGTAATAAAGACTGCTATCGATGGGGTTGTTATCCTCGAGCCCCGTATTTTTAAAGATGACCGGGGATATTTCTTTGAATCTTTTAATCAGAGGGAGTTTGAGGAAAAAGTATGCAAGACTACGTTTGTCCAGGATAATGAAAGTAAATCGAGTTATGGTGTACTTCGTGGTTTACATTTTCAACAGGCCCCTTTTGCTCAGAGTAAATTGGTGCGTGTAGTGAAAGGAGCGGTATTGGATGTAGCTGTTGATATCCGTAAAGGATCTCCTACATTTGGACAACATGTGGCAGTAGAGTTGACGGAGGATAATCATCGTCAATTTTTCATTCCCCGTGGGTTGGCACATGGATTCAGTGTATTGAGCGAGGAAGTTGTTTTTCAGTATAAGTGTGATAATTTTTATGCTCCGCATAGTGAGGGTGCCATTGCCTGGGATGATCCGGATTTGGGTATTGACTGGCGTATTCCGGCAGATCGTGTGATTCTTTCGGAGAAGGACAGCAGACATCCCCGGTTGAAAGATTTAAGTAAACGTCTAAAATAGATGTTAAAAACGTGTTCCAAGATTTTGGCAGATGTCCTCAGGCATCTGTCCTAAGTGTTGTGTGTCAGGTTTTGGACGCTTACATTTTAACTAAGGTTTTGTTTCTGATAATTTTTAAAAAATTATATTTTGAATATTTTAATTTCTGGGGTTCATGGCTTTGTAGGTTCTAATCTAGTTGAATCTCTAAAAACTCATTATTCTATTTTTGGTTTAGATATTATTGTTAAGCAGAGGAAGGGATGTATAAAAACATTTAATTGGAAAGATATTAATCCAGAGTCTTTCCCATTACAGACCCTCCCCCAGTTTGAGGCAATCATTCATCTTGCCGGAAAGGCTCATGATACGAAAAACCAATCAGCTGCTCAGTCTTATTTTGATATTAATACCGGTCTGACTCAAAAGATATTTGATTTCTTTTTGGAGTCTTCTGCGAAGAAATTCATATTTTTTAGTTCAGTAAAAGCTGCGGCTGATAGTGTAGTGGGAGATATGCTTACTGAGGATGTTATTCCGGTTCCTGTTGGGCCTTATGGAGAGAGTAAGATCAAGGCTGAAGAATATATAAAGGAGCATTTAGAATACTCAACAACAGAGAAACAGGTGTATATTCTTCGTCCTTGTATGATTCATGGTCCGGGGAATAAAGGAAATCTGAATCTATTGTATAATGTGGTGAAGAAAGGAATTCCCTGGCCATTGGGTGATTTCGAAAATCGTCGTTCATTTACTTCAATTGATAACCTATGCTGTGTGATTGAGGGATTATTGACAAAAGATGTACCTACGGGCATTTATCACATGGGGGATGATGAAGCTTTGTCAACAAATGAATTGATTGCCATCATGTGCGAGGCAATGGAAAAACAACCTCGTATCTGGAAGATGAATAAGCGTTTTATGGAAGCTTGTGCCGGATTGGGCACTTTACTCCACTTGCCTTTGAATACCGAAAGACTTCGTAAACTGACGGAGAATTATGTGGTAAGTAATGCTAAGATCAAAGCAGCTTTAGGCATCGATAAATTACCTGTCACTGCTAAAGAAGGATTAATGAAGACTATTCGTTCATTTGAAGAAACTAAATAACTTATGTATTATCTGCTAATCTTAGTTCTGCTATTTTTGGCAGAACTTTTTTATTTCCGTATTGCTGATAAATGTAATATTATCGACAAGCCGAATGAACGGAGTTCGCATACCCGTATTACTCTGAGAGGTGGAGGAATCATTTTCTATTTGGGTGCATTGGCTTTTTTCCTGACGAATCAGTTTGAGTATCCTTGGTTTATGCTGGCTTTGACCTTGATCACTTTTATCAGTTTTGTAGATGATATCCGTTCTACTTCGCAGGGATTGCGCTTAGTTTTTCATTTTACGGCGATGGCTTTGATGTTCTATCAATGGGGATTGTTCAGCCTGCCTTGCTGGACATTGCTTGTTGCTCTGATTGTCTGTACGGGGATTATCAATGCCTATAACTTTATGGATGGCATTAACGGCATTACCGGCGGATATTCATTGGTTATCCTGATTTCTTTGGCATATGTGAATGCGGAAGTGATCTCCTTCACAGAACAGAATTTTATTTATACGATGATTTGTTCTGTGTTGGTGTTTGACTTCTTTAATTTCCGTAAGAGAGCGAAATGCTTCGCCGGTGATGTGGGTTCGGTCAGTATAGCTTTTGTAGTCCTGTTCCTGATCGGGAGTTTGATTCTTCAAACTAAGGATTTCAGCTGGCTTGTATTGCTTGTTGTGTACGGAGTGGATAGTGTGTTGACGATCGTACACCGGTTGTTGCTACATGAAAATATTAGTTTGCCTCACCGGAAACATTTGTATCAGATCATGGCCAATGAATTGAAGATACCACACGTGGTAGTGTCACTGATTTATATGGTGGTGCAGAGCGTAGTTGTGGCAGGGTGTTTGGCATTGCGGGAGTATAGATATGGGTATTTATCAGGGAGCATATTGGTGTTGAGCCTGTTGTACCTCCTGTTTATGAAGAGATTTTTTTATTTGCATAAATCTAATTAATCATGAACTTAACAGAAAATGATTTTCAGCGTGTGGCGGATTTGCTTGGCGTTGAAGTAGCAGTGGTAAAAGCCATACAGGCAGTTGAGACAGGTGGGCGTGGGGGCTTTGTGGCTCCGGGACGACCGGTGATCCTATTCGAAGGTCACATCTTTTGGCATGAACTCAAGAAGCAAGGGTTTAATCCGGAGAGGTATGTTGCGGGCAATGAAAATATTCTTTATCTTAAATGGGAGAAGGGGCATTATTATGGCGGGATGAAAGAGTATGAACGTCTGGAAAAGGCCCGGAAAATACATAAAGAAGCTGCTGACGCTTCCACTTCATGGGGAATGTTCCAAGTGATGGGCTTTAACTATGCGATGTGCGGATATGGCAGTGTGGAGGAAATGGTGAAAGATATGTGTGTCGGAGAAGATAAGCAACTGGAAGCTTTTGCGAGGTTTGTGAAATTGGCTAGGCTACAGTCCTGTCTGGAGCAGAAAGACTGGGCTGGGTTTACCAGGAGGTACAATGGACCCGGATATGCCCAGAATCAGTACGATAAAAAACTGGAAGGGGCTTATCGGAAGTTTATAAAGGAATAGATAAGAAATGTAATAGATAGGAGGAAGTAGCTTCTAATGAAAATATCAGGAAAGTCATAGATGTAATCAGATAGAATGAGTGAAAATATACCTCAACAGGTATAGATTTCTGTTTTGCTCCCACTTTTATGCCATATCGGGTATAAAAGTGGGAGCCTTTTATTGTATTTGTACCCAAACGGGTATAATATGGGAAATCAAACAATAGCAAAGTATGTGAAGCAGATGCGTAGGGAAGAGGGTGTCCGAAAAAGGATACTCTCTTTTTTATTTGCTGAGAATGTGATACTTATAACTTTTTCTGAGTGATCGGTTCCGGATACCCTGTTTCCCTTTGTCATCTTCCTGTAAATGTTCACCTTTGTGGCGTTGATCAACGAAATGTGAATAAAATCAGTAGTAATAACATGAAGAAAAGGAGATTAGGAATATGACTTTATTTTATAAAGCAGTGCAATCGACCATGGCAACTAAGACCGGTGACAAGAAGTGGCATTTGAATCTGGTGAAGATAGGTAAAACGGTGTCCACCCAGCAACTGGCAGAGATGATTGCGGAGAAGTCGTCATTGACCCCGGGTGATGTACATAATGTGGTCCGGAACTTAATGACGGCAATGCGCAGCGAGTTATTGAACAGTAAGACGGTACGCCTGGAAGGGTTGGGTACTTTTACGATGAAGGCGCGTAGCCGTGGAAGGGGAGTAGACAAAGAGGAGGATGTCAATCCGAACCAGGTGGGAGCTCTTCTCTGTCACTTCACACCGGAATATACCCGGCCTGCCGCTATTGGCACTACCCGTGCTTTGCTTCAGGGTGTTGAGTTTCAGAAGATAGGCAGTATCGGCACTTCGGGCGGTAATGGCTCTGGAAATGGTAATGGAGACATTGTGGATGATCCGACCGCATAGTAAGTTTAATCAGATAAACAGATGAAGAAGAATAGCTGGAATATCCTTTTAAAGGTGATCATAGCTGTGGCAAGCGCCATTGCCGGAGTGATAGGAGGGCAGGGACTGCTCTGATAACTGACCGATCGTTTCGGTTGAAAAAATAAATGCCGGTATCTGTTCGGAAGAATGGGTACCGGCATTTATTATTATGGTTAGCAAAACCGATAATTAAGAATAATCTTGTATATTTGTGAGTGAAACGATTAATAGAAATGCGTTATGGCTAAACTTTACCCGATTGGGATACAGAACTTTGAGAAAATACGTAGGGAAGGCTATCTTTATATAGATAAGACTGCATTAGTCTGTAGATTGGTAAAAACGGGTTCATATTATTTCCTGAGCCGTCCCCGTCGCTTTGGCAAGAGTCTGCTGATATCTACTCTTGAAGCTTATTTTC
>OGXO01000281.1_pt1 | contig 28653 bp, 20 predicted proteins | sample 1576321 | NCBI WGS metagenome assembly OGXO01 (sample SAMEA3541568, study PRJEB24748) | human gut metagenome | biome: human gut; feature: human-associated habitat; material: faeces | place: China | collected 2012 | reverse complement strand
TCCATGGATCCTTCAGAGGTGAAAGGTGAGATAGAGTTTGAACACGTGAATTTCGGATACAGCGACGACGAGATAATAATAAATGATTTCAGCTTCAAGGCCGAGCCAGGTCAGCGTATAGCGATAGTAGGTCCTACAGGCGCGGGAAAAACCACAATAGTGAAGCTGCTGCTGAGATTTTACGAAGTAAATTCCGGTCATATAAGGGTGGACGGACACGACATAAAAGAATTTTCAAGGGAAAATCTCAGGAGAATGTTTGGAATGGTGCTTCAGGATACATGGCTTAACAGCGGCACTGTAAGGGAAAATATAAGATACGGCAGAACTGACGCCACAGATGAAGAGGTGGAAGAAGCGGCAAAGGCTGCCCATATACATCACTTCATAAAGACTCAAAGCAAGGGTTACGACATGGAGATAAATGAAGAAGCCAACAATATTTCTCAGGGGCAGAAACAGCTTCTGACCATAGCCAGAGCCATCCTGGCAGATACGCCGATAATGATACTGGATGAAGCGACAAGTTCGGTAGATACGAGAACAGAAGCGCTGATACAGCAGGCCATGGCAAACCTTACAGAAAACAGGACCAGCTTCATAATAGCGCACAGACTGTCGACGATAAGGGACGCAGATCATATCCTCGTGATGAATCATGGGGATATCGTAGAGCAAGGTACTCATGAAAGCCTGCTTGCAGAAAACGGATTTTATGCAGGACTCTACAACAGTCAGTTTGCGGGACAGTAGCTTGTACTGTATATCTTTGCAAAAGAAGATGAGTTTTGATTTTGCATAACGGTCTTTTAATTGTCACAAATCCAACACTCGAAAATGCTATAACATATAGACATGAAATCAAGCATTGGAAGGAAAGGATACTCTAACCTTTCTAAGAGAGAAGTTCTTCAGATTTCTCGTCAACGTGCAAAATTGGACAAGACTTTGGGATCTATCGCTGACCTGACTCGTCTGCCGTCTGCATTGTTCGTTATCGACGTAATGAAAGAAAACATCGCAGTTCGCGAAGCTAACCGTCTGGGTATCCCTGTATTTGGTATCGTTGATACTAACTCTGATCCTACAAACGTTGACTTCGTAATTCCTGCTAACGATGACGCTACTAAATCGGTAGAAGTTATCCTGGATGCTTGCTGTGCTGCAATGATCGAAGGTTTGGAAGAAAGAAAAGCTGAAAAGATCGATATGGAAGCTGCTGGTGAAGCTCCTGCTAACAAAGGCAAGAAGAAATCAGTGAAAGCTAGACTCGACAAGTCTGACGAAGAAGCTATCAACGCAGCTAAAGCTGCTGCTTTCATCAAGGAAGACGAAGAGGCTTAATATATAAAATGTGCCAATTTGCTAATGTGCAAGAGTATATTTATACGCTTGTATCTTGATTGGCAGATTGGCACATTTTTTTGTTTCGAAAATTATTATTCATTTAAATAAAGGAAATTATTATGGCTGTAAGTATGGCTGATATTACCAAGCTGCGCAAAATGACCGGAGCTGGTATGATGGATTGCAAAAACGCGTTGACTGAAGCTGAAGGCGATTTCGACAAGGCAATGGAAATTATCCGTAAGAAAGGACAAGCTGTTGCTGCTAAGCGTTCGGAACGTGAAGCTTCTGAAGGTTGCGTTTTGGCTAAAACTACCGGTGACCGTGCTGTTATCGTTGCTTTGAAGTGTGAAACTGACTTTGTGGCTCAGAATGCTGATTTCGTGAAACTGACTCAGGATATTCTTGATCTTGCTGTGGCTAATAAATGCGCTACTTTGGACGAAGTAAAAGCATTGCCGATGGGTAACGGTACTGTACAGGATGCAGTGACTGACCGTAGCGGTATCACAGGTGAGAAAATGGAACTGGATGGTTACATGACTGTAGAAGGTGTATGCACTGCTGTTTACAATCACATGAACAGAAATGGTCTTTGCACGATTGTTGCTTTCAACAAGGAAGTGAACGAGCAGTTGGCTAAGCAAATAGCTATGCAGATTGCTGCCATGAACCCGATTGCTATTGATGAAGATGGCGTTTCTGAAGAAGTAAAACAGAAAGAAATTGAAGTTGCTATTGAGAAGACAAAAGCAGAACAGGTACAGAAAGCTGTAGAGGCTGCTCTGAAGAAAGCTAACATCAACCCGGCTCATGTGGACAGCGAAGAACACATGGATAGCAACATGGCTAAAGGATGGATTACAGCTGAAGATGTAGCTAAAGCAAAAGAAATTATTGCTACTGTTTCTGCAGAGAAGGCTGCACACCTGCCTGAACAAATGATTCAGAACATCGCGAAAGGTCGTCTGGGCAAGTTCTTGAAAGAAGTTTGCTTATTGAACCAGGAAGATATCATGGACGGTAAGAAAACTGTAAGAGAAGTGTTGGCTGCTGCTGACCCTGAACTGAAGATTGTTGATTTCAAGCGTTTCACTTTGAAAGCTGAATAATCAATCAGATTCAAATTCTATGATGTGTCCTTAAAAACGGAACACGTTAACTTAATAGAGGTATTCATTAAGACTCTCTATTTGAAGATACAAGAAAGGCAACTAATTCATAACGAGTTAGTTGCCTTTTCTTTTGATTTGATCTTATCATTCCTTTCCTCAAGAAACTGCCATGTATAACATGAGGCACATTCTTGGGGAGGATTATTTCAATGCTTTGTCTATTTCCTTCATCAGCTTGTCCATTTCCTCTTTTTTATAACCGATAGTGGCGGATATCACTTTCCCGTCTTTGTTGATTAAGTAACTTCTGGGAATGTATTGACTGGCAAACTTACCTGTGACTTCCCGTTTCGGGTCCGGGTAGAGAGGAAATGTAAACCCTTTACGCTTGTTGTATTCCGTTAATTGATCGTCGGTATGTTCGCGCCCGATTACTAACATGCAGAAATCTTTGTTGTCCTTATATTTAGGCCAGAGTGTTTTTTGAACTTCAGCCAGTTCGCTTTGGCAAGGACCACACCAAGTAGCGAAAATATTGATTAATACAACTTTCCCTTTCAAGTCCTCGGAGTTTACAGTACCGTTCACTGTTGAATGAAGGGTGAAAGCAGGCATACTATCGCCTACCTTGACGATATCAGCATTGTTGTCTTGTGCAAATGACAACAGTGAGAATAACGCTGCTGCACAGAATAATGTTACTTTTCTCATATCTTTAAAATTTCTAGTTACAAAATGCCATTTAGTTTAACCTCCTATACCTTTTGTTTTAGAGTATCCTTCTTTAATGAGCAGCTCTATGATTTTGGTTTTGAAATCTCCTTGTACCATAATCTCTCCGTCTTTAGCCGATCCGCCTACTCCGCATTTGCTTTTCAGTAGCTTACCCAGCTCTTTCAAGTCGTTTTCCGTACCTATAAATCCGGTAATTAATGTGACCACTTTACCGCCCCGGTTCTTTTTGTCAATGGAAACTCGCAGGTTTTGTTTGTTTTTGTCGAGAGTAACTTGCTCTTCATCGTTATCCATTTCATAGCCGAAGTCCGGATTCGTGGAATACACTACGTTTAATCTATCTTTCCAATCATTATTTTTCATACTCGTCATTTTTAATCCTTTTCAAAAGTATTAAACTTATGGAAAAGAGCAAAATTTGAACCTCTTTTCATTGTTTTGTTTAATCTCTATTAAGGTTTTCTGTTATAGGGTTGTCAGTCTCAAAAAAGATTGTACTTTTGCAAAATACCAAATTTAGTAAGAAGTATGAGCACATCTATACGAAAAGAGGCGGATAAAGTGCCGGAGCCTACCTTGCGCAGACTTCCCTGGTATCTGTCCAATATAAAACTAATGAAAGAAAAAGGAGAGCAGTACGTCTCTTCTACACAAATCTCTAAGGAAATAAATATTGATGCTTCTCAAATCGCCAAGGATTTATCCTACGTCAATATCTCCGGGCGCACGAGAGTAGGGTATAACATTGATGCGCTGATTGAAGTGTTGGAGAGTTTTCTTGGATTTACCAATATGCACAAAGCCTTCTTGTTTGGTGTAGGTAGCTTGGGAGCTGCTTTGCTTCGGGATTCAGGTTTGCATCATTTCGGGCTGGAGATTGTGGCAGCTTTTGATGTGAATCCGGAATTGGTGGGAAAAGACCTGAATGGTATTCCTATTTTTCACTCCGATGATTTTGAGGCAAAGATGAAAGAATACGATGTAAATATCGGTGTGTTGACCGTGCCTATTAATATTGCTCAGGAAATTACAGATAAGATGGTAGACGGAGGTATAAAAGCCGTATGGAACTTTACTCCTTTCCGAATTCGTGTACCCGAGAATATTGTGGTGCAGAATACGTCTTTATATGCTCATTTGGCTGTTATGTTTAACCGATTGAATTTTAACGAGAAATAATGAAGATTATTGCAGTAGGCATGAACTACGCCCAGCATAACAAAGAACTGGGACATACACAAGTAAATACGGAGCCGGTGATTTTTATGAAGCCTGATTCTGCTATTCTGAAAGATGGCAAACCGTTTTTCATCCCCGACTTTTCCAACGAGATACATTATGAAACGGAATTGGTAGTCCGTATCAACCGATTGGGGAAAAATATCGCTTCCCGTTTCGCTAACCGCTATTATGATGCTGTGACAGTCGGTATCGACTTTACAGCCCGTGACCTTCAACGAAAGTTCCGTGAGCAGGGGAACCCCTGGGAGCTTTGTAAAGGTTTTGATTCATCGGCTGCTATTGGGACTTTTGTTCCGGTAGAGCATTATAAAGATATTCAAAATCTGAACTTCAATCTGTTGATCGACGGTAAAGAAGTACAGCGTGGCTGTACAGCAGATATGCTTTTCAAGATAGATGATATTATCGCTTATGTCAGTCAGTTTGTAACGTTGAAAATCGGTGATCTACTCTTTACGGGGACTCCTGTCGGTGTAGGTCCTGTTAGTATCGGACAGCGTTTGCAAGGTTATCTGGAAGAGGAAAAACTGCTGGATTTCTATATCCGTTGATCTTTTTTATTCATTAGTACTCATTTGTTATACAAAATATGAAGATAAGAGTAGGCTTTGGCTTCGACGTACATCAGCTGGTCGAAGGGCGTGAATTGTGGCTGGGTGGTATTCTTTTGGAACATACAAAAGGATTGTTGGGACATTCGGATGCTGATGTATTGTTGCATGCGGTTTGCGATGCTTTGTTAGGGGCGGCGAATATGCGTGATATCGGCTATCACTTTCCCGATACGGCTGGAGAATTTAAAAACATAGATAGCAAAATTCTGCTGAAGAAAACAGTGGAATTGATTGCTACCAAAGGATATAAAGTGGGGAATATCGATGCAACCATTTGTGCCGAACGCCCGAAGTTAAAGGCACACATTCCTTTGATGCAAGAGACGATGGCAACTGTCATGGGAATTGATGCGGATGATATTTCCATTAAGGCGACTACTACCGAGAAACTCGGTTTTACGGGTCGTGAAGAAGGTATATCAGCCTATGCTACCGTGCTGATAGAGAAGATTTCTTAACCCCTAAAACAAATAAATATGATTCGGCTCTTAAAAATTTACTTAACACTTACCTTTTTGTTGGTAACGACTTTTTGTATGGCTCAAAAGAGTGAACTGAAATTTAGTAAAGATGGTAAATTCAAAATTGTGCAATTTACCGATGTGCATTTTAAATACGGCAACCGGGCTTCTGATATCGCTTTGGAACGCATAAATCAGGTGCTTGATGATGAACGCCCGGATTTGGTGATTTTTACCGGCGATGTTGTTTATTCTGCTCCGGCAGATTCCGGAATGTTGCAGGTATTGGAACCGGTAGTTAAACGCAAACTGCCTTTCGTGGTCACTTTTGGTAATCATGACAATGAACAGGGAATGGCACGGGAACAGTTATATGATATTATCCGTAAAGTTCCCGGCAATTTATTGCCAGACCGGGGAACAGTCTTATCGCCGGACTATGTATTAACCGTGAAATCGTCTTCTAATGTAAAGAAGGATGCAGCTTTGCTTTATTGCATGGATTCTCATTCCTATTCTCCTTTGAAAGATGTGAAGGGATATGCATGGCTTACATTCGATCAGATAAACTGGTATCGCCAGCAGAGTGCAGCTTATAAAGCGCAAAATGGTGGACAGCCTTTGCCGGCTCTTGCCTTTTTCCATATTCCTCTTCCTGAATACAATGAAGCTGCCCGTACCGAAAATGCGATTCTTCGCGGAACTCGTATGGAGGAAGCTTGTGCACCTAAATTGAATACGGGAATGTTTGCGGCAATGAAAGAAGCGGGTGATGTGATGGGTATGTTTGTAGGACACGATCATGATAATGACTATGCAGTGATGTGGAAAAATATCTTGCTGGCTTATGGACGCTTCACCGGTGGAAATACGGAATATAATCATTTGCCTAACGGGGCCCGTATCATCGTATTAGATGAGGGTGCTCGTACATTTACGTCCTGGATTCGTCAGAAAGACGGAGTGGTGGATAAAATTTCCTATCCGGCAAGTTTTGTCAAGGACGATTGGACTAAACGTTGAGGCTTGCGAACTTCACATGGCTAAGGCGCGTGTACTTTGAACCATAGCTTTCGTATTGGCGTGATACTTTCGCCGATGCAATGTAGATAATATCTCCCAGTCGGTATTCATGTTCTATCCCTGATAGCGTGCATGAAACCGCACTGGGATTTTTTGATGGAATACTTATAATAACCAGGTTTCCACTGGCATCGGTTAAAGTCAGTATCTGCTTGACAAAAAACTGTGGGGTAGTGCCGTTCACTCTTGTTTTGTATGGATCGTCTTCCAGTCGTACGCGTGTGACTTTTAATTTTAAGTCAGTCAGTTTTTCCCCTAATTCTCCCAAATAGCGGCTTGATGAACGTTTCTCTCTCGACTTTCTGATCATGATATCCAAATGTATGGAATGATAAGCCTGTGCTATTTTGACGAAGCGTTCCTGTTTAGGTATTTGGGGGGTGAACTTGTAAGCTACCCAACTTAAATAGGCAGGATCTATCTTCAAAATTTCATGAAGAAAATGTCCCCGGTATTTTCCGAAAAAGATAAGGTCGTCACCGTTACTCTGCATTCTTTTCTCATTGTAATCCATAAGAATAAGGCAACGCCTTGAATAGTAAAACATCGTACTGGCCATCCGGAGGGATTCGTTAATGTCCGGTGACAGGTCATGTATATAAAGAATGGATTGCTTTTCGGGCAGAGGAGAGTACAGCCAAAGGGAATAGTTTGGTTTCCCCGGTCGGGGCAACACCACCAAGTAGACTCCTGCCTCTTTAAAAGAGGCTCTGCCTCGGTTGTACTCATTCAATTTGGCATACAATAAGGCTTCTTCGTTTTCGGAAATGCCCGGTAATCTAGGGTTAGCCATAATTGTTCTCGCTTTTGGTATATTTCAAATATAAGGATTTTCTTTCAGAAAAACAACTTTTTGTTTTGTAAAAACTCCATTTAAAAAAATGCCATTAATGTGAGGAAACTGACAGTGTATTTGATTGATAGGATTTTAAATAACATATTTTAAAATCTAATATTTTTTGTCTTGTTTCAAATGAATGCTTATATTTGGCGTCAAACTTCATTTCCCAACTTTACTTTTTTTTTAATCTAATATTATGTATTGTGCTTCATGGAAATAGAGAAATCTCTTTTATTGAATTTACGAACAGGTGATAAAAAGGCTTTTGAAACAATCTATAAGATGTATGGTCCGAAAGTTTATAATTTTGTCTTATCTACTTTGTATGACAAAAAGTTTGCTCAAGATATCTTGCAGAGTGTGTTTCTAAAGATTTGGGAGCATAGGGCTTTTATCGATCCTGATAAGAATTTTGCAGCTTATCTTTATACGATAGCGCAGAATTTGGTATATAAACAGACCGAGAAATTGTTGTTGGCGGAACAATATATGAGTTCTATATCCAGTCAATCTTTCATAGATACAGGGATTGAGAAGGATATTGATTATAAGAATCTCCTGTCTTTAGTGAAAGAACTATTAGAAAATGTTCCAGATGCTCGTCGTAAAATATTCCTAATGAGCCGTTTCGAAGGGTTATCCAATAAAGAGATTGCTGATCGTTTAGGACTGTCTGTACGTACGGTTGAAACCCAAGTCCGCAATACTCTGCTTTATCTTCGTAAAGAATTGGCAACTTACTTGACAATATTGTGCTTCTTTTGGCTGCTTAATAATTAATAAGAGTTAAAAAACTGATTCGTGAGAAAATCCCATACGTATTTTTTCTAACTAAAGGATATATATAATATGACGAACGAAAAAATAAATAATTATCGGGTACTGATAGAACGTTTTTTCTCGGATACTATATCTGAGGAAGAATTAAGCTTATTACGCCAGTGGTATTGCGATGAAACTAAAAAGGATGAGATAAAAAGCTTATACTGGGATAAGTGGTGCGCCTCTTCGGACGATATGGATATTGAGGTACAAACCCAAGTATGGCAGAATCTGCAAAAAGTATTGGAAGAAAAAGAACCGATGGAGGACAAGGCAAAAGTCATTTCGCCCCATCGCCACAGAATATATTTATGGATGCGTTATGCTGCTTTATTTTTACTTCCTTTTATGGGCGGGATTTTTACTTATTATTTTTTTGTAGCTAAGGGAACGTCAGTCTTGCCGATGAAAGATATGGAAGTCATTGTTGAACGCGGTCAGAAGGCGAAAGTCTCTTTGCCTGATGGAACATCTGTATGGATGAATTCGGATACAAAACTAAAATATGCAGCGGATTTTAATTATAAAGATCGGGTTATAGAATTGGATGGAGAAGCTTTTTTCGACGTTGCAAAGAACAAAGAGAAGCCGTTTGTAGTAAAAGCCAACGATTTGGAAGTTCAAGCATTGGGCACTCAGTTTAATGTAAAAGCCTACTCGACCGATAATCAAATTGTTACTTCATTGATAGAAGGAATGGTGGCAGTGCGTGATAAAAAGGAGACAGTGATACTAAATCCTAACGAGATGGCGGATTTTTATAAATTTGATAATAAAATAGTGAAAAACCGTATAGAAGATGTTGATTTGGTTCTTGCTTGGAGGGCTAATGAGTTAGCTTTCGACGGAGAGAATCTGGAAGAAATAGCGACCATTTTGGAACGTCTTTATAATATAAATATTGTATTTGAATCGCCTAAACTGAAAAAGATTCGCTTTTCCGGTAAGATTAAAAACAATAACCTGGAAAATGTATTTCAGTTGATTAATTTGGTGGCCCCTATTTCTTACATGGTGAAAGACAGCGTTGTGATTTTACGAGATAGAAAGAATTAATAATTAAAAGGTTGATATGAACCTATAAAAACAGGACTATATGAAAGACACTTCTTAAAAAAACATCTAAAACAAAACCAGACAATGCTGGAACATTGCCTGGCTCTTATGAATAATAAAGTGAATTGTACATATCCGATGTGGTTAACATGTCGGAAAGAGACTCTATTATTTTTGCAAATAAAGTAAAAATAATTGTGATAAATAAGTATTTAACGTTATTTTTTTAATCTTGGAAACTTTAAATCTGTGATGTAATGCATATAAGTAAAATATATTATAAGTCGTTGCTATTTATCGCTTTCTTTTTTATGATTTCATTGTCAACTTTCGCACAGATAACGATCAATGTGAATAAACAGACAATTAAACAAGCGATTAAGCAAATAGAAAAAAATAGTGAGTATAGTTTTTTCTATAATTATGATCTGCCTGAGTTGAATAAAGTCATCTCTGTACAGGCAAAGAATGAAAAAATAGAATTTATTTTAAACAAATTATTTCAGGGTACTAAAATAAAGTACGTCATTAGAGCAGATAAGCAAATAACTTTGAGCTTACAAAATAATGAGGTAAAACAAAAAATAGGGAAAACAGCTAGCGGAGTAGTTGTTGATGATACAGGTATGCCCGTCATTGGAGCTACCGTTGCTGTAAGTGGAACAGGCAAGGGAACTATAACCGACATAAACGGTCAGTTTTCAATAGAAGCTCCCGAGGGGGCGTTTTTAGATATAACTTATGTTGGTTATGTCCCTGCCAAAGTTCGCATAGAAAATGGAAAGTCGTTACGTATCGTGATAGCGGAGGATACACAGAAACTGGATGAAGTGGTAGTGGTTGCCTATGGATCCCAGAAAAAAGTAAACTTGACAGGTTCTGTCGCTTCAGTCAATTTGGATGCTGTGGGGGAGAAAAGAGCACTGACAAATATTTCCCAGGCTCTTTCCGGAGCAATGTCCGGACTGTTGGTCACACAATCATCAGGAGAACCCGGATCAGATGGAGGTTCTTTAATGATTCGCGGTCAGGGAACCTTGAATAATTCATCTCCATTGATTATAGTAGATGGAGTGATTGGTGCCATGAGTGATGTGAATCCGAATGATGTAGCTTCCGTGTCTGTATTGAAAGATGCTGCCTCTTCTTCAATTTATGGTTCCCGGGCTGCCAATGGTGTCGTATTGATCACTACCAAGCAAGGAAGTAAGGACAAACTACGTGTTTCTTATAATGGCTATATTGGTTCTCAGACTCCGACTTTTAATCTTGATATTGTTGATAATTACGCTGATTATATGGAGATTATTAATAGAGCAAGTGAGAACGCTGATAAAGTACTTCCTTATGATCCGTCATTAATAACAGAGTGGAGAGAGAATTCTGCGATTGATCCGATACTTTATCCGAATACAGATTGGTTTTCTACCATGTTTTCTTCTGCGATGGTCCAGAACCATAATTTGCAGGCAAGTGGAGGAACGGATAAAATGAATTATTTATTATCCATTGGCTATTTGCAAAATGAAGGTTCTCTTCCCGGAAGTACATATAGAAAAATCTCGTTCCGTAGCCAAGTGAATGCTCAAATGACACGTTGGATGAAAATCGGGGCTTCCATTAACGGATATAGGAGTATTAAAGATAATAAGGATATCGGCTCTATGCTGGGATATATCAGTAATACTTCTCCTGGAGTTTTGCCGCGTCATCCGGATGGCCGTTTGGGAGGAAATTGGGTGCCGGGCGATCCTTCTGGTAATCCAATGGCCAACATTGATGAAAACAGCAATAATCGTACATTTGTAACCCGTATCTTGGGAAAGTTGGATGCAGAACTGACATTGATGAAAGGATTAACCTGGAATTCCAGTGTAGCAGTAACTTTGGATGACGGTTTTAAACGCACGCAGCAAAAAAAGACAGAACTGTGGGATTTTAAGAATGATATTGTAGTAAAAACGCCTTCAGATAGAACAAAACTTGAAAATGAGGATACACGCTATTATCGGGTGATTTTGGATTCTTATTTGAAGTATCATTTGGATATTCAGAAACATACATTTGATTTTACACTTGGATATAATCAAGAATATGAACAATCTACTAATACAAAATCAGTCAGTATGGACCTCTTGAGTGATGATACTCCGGTTATGAATGCTGCGGCTAATCCTACTTCTATTGGAGGAACGTTTTCAGACAGGGCTTTGCGTTCTTATTTTGGAAGAGTTGGCTACAATTTTATGAATCGTTACTTGGTTGAGGCAAATTTGCGTTATGACGGTTCTTCTAAGTTCTCTAAAGATGGACGTTGGGGACTATTTCCATCATTTTCTGCCGGATGGCGTATATCAGAAGAATCCTTTTTCAAAAAGAGAATCAGTTTCTTTGATAATTTGAAAATACGTGCTTCGTGGGGAAAATTAGGAAATAACCGGACCGATGATTATGGAACTCAATCTTTATATAAGTCCAAGAATACAGTATTCGGAGATATTATCGCTCAAGGAGCCGCTCCTTCAGCTTTGGCAAACAGAAGTTTGAAGTGGGAGACAACGACAATGACGAATATAGGTCTGGATATGGATATATTCAATAGTCGTTTGAATTTTGTAGCGGATTTATTTTATAAGAAGACCGATGATATTTTGATTAAATTGCCTGTACCTTTAGTACTGGGAGGACTGGCAGCACCTAATCAGAATGCTGGAATTGTATCCAACAGAGGGGTGGAGATTTCTTTCAATTGGCGTGATAAGATAGGGCAGGATTTCAGTTATGGAGTGTCGGGCAACTATACGTTTGTTCGTAATAAAGTTGATAAATATCGGGGAGATGTAGCTACTTATCCTACCAATAAGATCTTGAAAGAAGGATTGAAGATTAATCAATGGTATGTTCGTGAAGTAGAATGTATTGCTACGCAGGAAAAAATTGATGAAATGTTGGCTGCCGGATATGTATTCCGTCCGTCGACTCCGCGTCCGGGAGACTTTATTTATAAAGATCAACAGCACGAAGGAGAAGAAGGATACAAAATAATCAATGATGATGATCGTGTAGTGAAAGGGAATTCTGTTCCGGAACATTTCTTTGGTTTTTCTTTAAATGCTGAATATAAAGGAATAGATTTTTCGGTTCTTTTCCAAGGAGTTGCCGGTATTGATAGTTATTATCAGAGTAATTGGTATACGAATGTTCTGAAAAATGGTTCGGTAATTAATAAGAAATTCCTGAATGGTTGGTCAAAAGATAACCCGAATTCGACTATACCGGCTCTTACCATTGATGATGGTGGACGCAACACGGCTGCTAATGACTTCTGGTTGCAGAATGCTTCATTCTTGCGAATGAAAAATATACAGTTGGGATATACATTGCCGACTAGCTGGACAAAGAATTTCCAGATGCAACGTGTTCGATTTTATGTAAGTGCGGAAAACCTGTTGACTATTACCGGATATGAAGGAATGGATCCGGAAATACCTGGAACGGGCTATCCGGTTATGAAAAAAGTAGTGGGTGGAATATCTATATCATTTTAAAAACGAATGACTATGAGAAAGATAAAGTTATTAATATTAGCTATTTGTGGAATATGTACTATTTCCTGTAATGATTTTTTAGACACTAAACCACAGGATGGTATTGGGTCGGATAATATGTGGAAAACTCCGGAACATGCAGAGCTGGGAGTTACAGCGATTTATCATGCTGTTCGTCAGAAAAATGTATATACTCTTTATGGGATGAATGATTGTTTCACTCCTATTGCGTTTTGTATGAATACAGGAGGTTCTTTTGATGAATTTCGTTCCTATACGTTTTGTTGTGGGACGGCCACCTCTTCCACGAAATTATTTAGTGACAAGTGGGAGTCTTTGTATGTAGGTATCGCAAGAGCCAATGATGCGATAGCTCATTTGCCAGGCATGGAAACATTAACTGAAACTCAAAGAAACGGTTATTTGGCAGAAGCACATTTCTTAAGGGCACTGTTCTATTTTAATTTATTGGATTTTTATAGTGGTTTTGATGCTGATGATGCAGGTATTCCACTCTATTTGGAACCGATAGATTATGAGAATGCTTATCTGCCGAGAGCTAAGCCCGGAGCTGTGAAGGCGGCCATGCTTGATGATTTGAATTTTGCAATCCAGTATCTTCCGGCAAAGGCTTCGAAAGGACGTGCAAATAAATGGGCAGCTTATGTTTTGAAAGGAAAAGTATATCTGTTTGGTAAGGAATGGAAAAAGGCGGGAGATAATTTTGGACAGGTTATTTTAAATGGTCCTTATAAATTGCACAATGATTATTATGATCTTTTTCAGTTATCGGGGGAAAATAATGAAGAGAGTATTTTTGTAATTAGCAATTTAGCTGATAATTATGGTTCGTTCACAGACTTATTGTATAGCACCCGAAGTGGAAATTGTGCAGGTACGAATACATCTATTCCTACTCCTACTTTAGTAGATGCTTACGCTTATAAGGATGGTACTACTTTTAATATGGATGAATTTAAAGTTGCTTTTAAGGCTAAAAACGGACGAGAACTGGATTGGAAGAAAAAGGAAGATGTGGAACAGGTTTTTGCCAATCGCGACCCTCGTTTGGAAGCATCTATATTACGTCCATATGCAACATTTGTGGGTAGTGGTGGTAAAACGTATGAGTTTCGTTATCCATACGATAAGAAACAAGATTGCCTGCGGACAAATAATGAATTAAATAATCATTATTGCTGGAGGAAATTTGTTAATGTAGGCAATGAAACAACCATTCGCAGACACTCTCCTACAGATTGGCCCATTATGCGTTTGGGAGACGTATTATTGATGTTTTCTGAAGCTAGAAATGAAGATGTAGGTGCTGTTGACAGTGTGCGTTGGGCATATAATCAGATTCGTACCAGACCTACGGTAAATATGCCGGCAATATCTTTAGCTGAAAGTATGGATAAAGATGGAATGCGACAGCTAATCAGAAATGAGAGAGTTGTAGAATTAGCAGGAGAGGGGTATCATTATAGTGATATGCGTCGTTGGTATCGTAAAGATCCTGGTTTTGACATTTCAACTTTGAGCCATGATGTAAATGAGTTTACCGGAAAGAAAATGGAGACTCGTAAATTTACAAAAAGAGAATTCCTGTTTGCAATTCCTCAATCAGAATTGGATATGAATCCTTATTTGAAACCTCAGAATATGGGATGGGAAAATTAATGATTGGTGGTAAGACAGAATAATAATTTGCTGAATTGATAAATATGAATAAAATAAAATATGGCTATCTGGGAGTATTGATATGTCTGTTAGGGGCTTGCAAACAGCCTGTAGGACAGCAGTCGCGTCCGATAGAATGGGTAAATACTTTTATCGGTACATCTCCTAGCATAACCAAAGCAGCCAATGCGCATGGGAAAGGTACAGAGGAACTGGGGCAGACCATTCCGGCTGTATTGACTCCTTATGGTATGAACAGTTGGACGCCTCAGACACGATTGTCTGAAAATAAATGTGTATCTCCTTATTATTATAAAGATTCTCTGTTTTATGGTTTCCGTGCATCTCATTGGATCAACGGAGGATGTGCGCAGGACTATGGTTCGTATACCATTATGGGTATGGATGGGGCTTTGAGGTGTTTGTCGGAGGAAAGAAAGGAACTTTTTCATCATAGTGATGAGGTGGGTACTCCTGCATATTATTCGATACGCTTTGCTAAATCCGGGTTGCTGTCAGAAATGACAGCAACGGATAGAGCTGCGATCTTCCGATATACGGTGGAGAAAGATGACTCTGTGTATATAGTGGTCACTCCCAACAATGATTATAGCGGTGGTTCTGTCACCATTGATGTAGAAAAACAGGAAGTTAGAGGATATAATCCGGTGCATCGACTTTATAATGGGGCAGGAAAACCGGCTGGATTTAGCGGACATTTTGTAGTCCGCTTTGATCGTCCGTTCACTGTATATGGAACATATAATGAGAAAGAACGTTCACAAGGAACTGTCCGGATGGAGCATAAACGTGAATTGGGAGCTTATATTGGTTTTAAGTTGAATAAAGGAGAGACGTTAAAAGTAAAGACTGCCTCTTCTTTTACCGGCACTGATGCTGCATCCCATAATCTGGATGCGGAAATCCCGGACTGGGATTTTGAAAAAGTGCGTGCTGCAACAGAAGAACGCTGGAATGAACATTTGTCTTCTATTGTAGTCGATACTGATAATGAAGATGATAAGAAAATGTTTTATAGTGCACTGTATCGTTGCTCCATTTTGCCTCGAATGTATAGTGATGTTGAAGGAACATATCCGGCATTCTCTTTGAAGGATTCAATAGTGAACGATTCATCTTATATATATTATGATGATTTCTCTGCATGGGATACTTATCGTGCTTTGATGCCTCTGGTACATTTAATGAGTCCGAAACAAGGAGAGGACATGGTTGCCTCATTGGTAGCTAAATATGAGCAAGGAGGTTGGTTGCCTGTTTTTCCTTGTTGGAACAGTTATACTTCTGCCATGGTGGGAGATCATCTGATTGCCATGATAGGGGACGCTGTGATGAAAGATATTCCGGTTCATCAACTGGAAAAAGCTTATGAAGGAATGCGTAAGAATGCATTTGAGTCGCCCGCTTTGTATGACGACTATGTGGACGGTAAGGGACGTAGAGGCTTGAACTCCTATTTGAAATATGGTTATATCCCGTTGGAAGATCCTGTAAAAGAAGCGTTTCATGTAGGTGAGCAGGTCTCACGTACATTGGAATATGCTTTTGATGATTTTGTGTTGTCGCAGGTAGCTATAAAATTAGGAAAAGAAAAAGATGCGGAATTGCTAAGAAACAGGGCTCTGAATTACAAGAATGTGATTGATCCGAGTACAGGTTATGCAAGAGGGAGACATGAAGACGGACGTTTTGTAGACTATTTCAATCCATATATTTTTGCGCCCTACATAACTGAAGGTTATCCCTGCCATTATACTTGGTATGTACCGCAGGATGTCAGGGGATTAATGAATATAATGGGTGGTGAAAATATCTTTGAAGCAAAATTGGATTCCATGTTTTCAGAAAACAGATATTGGCATGGAAACGAGCCTTGTCATCAGGTTGTTTATCTGTATAACTGGATTGGAAAACCATTTAAAACCCAACAGCATATTCGCCGTATCATGGAAGAAGAATATTTGCTTGATGTAGGTGGATTGTCAGGAAATGACGATTCCGGACAAATGTCAGCCTGGTATGCGTTTGCTGCTTTAGGATTTTATCCGGTATGTCCCGGAGTACCTGAGTATGCGATTGCAAGTCCTACTTTTCCAAAAGCGGTTATACGGTTGAAAGACGGAAAATTTTTTGAAATAATAGCAGAGAATGCTTGTGCAAAGAATATCTATATTCAATCAGTAACTTTGAATGGAGAACCCTATACAAAAAATTATTTGAGTCATTTTGATATCATGAAAGGGGGCGTTCTGAAGTTTGTCATGGGTGAACAACCTTCTTCGTGGGGAAGTGATGCTGAAGATATACCTTATTCAATTTCTAAATAAACAAGTTATGGAATATTTTTGGAAAATAATATGTTTTTGTTGTCTTGTGACTTTATGTTGCAGTTGTTCCGATTCGGAAAATGAACCTAATGCACCGGATCCGAATGGGTATCGTACAAACCCGCAATTGAGTGAGTTATGGGATAAAATTAAAGTCCGTGAGTCAAGTGTAGAGTCTCGTGACATCTTTAGTTTCTTGCTTGAAGCTGCTGCATGCAACTGGGATCAGACAAAATTGAAATCTGCAATTTTGTTTGCGCAGGATATGCAGCATCGTGATCCTAATCATCGTTATTATGGTAACTTTTTAACAGTGCAAGGACCGGAACCGTCTGACCCGGATCAGAATGCTGTACAGTTCTGTATGGAAAATGGGATTTTGTTGAGGATGCTTTATTGGGATAAGTTAAATGCGGAAAATAAAGCTCTTTTGCAGGATATTATTGATTTGGCGGTTATTGCTGTCCGGCGTCAGGACGTTCTGGTTACCTATACCAATATGTATTGCATGAAGATGTGGAATATGATTGCGATGGGAGAAACATTGGGTATAGCAGATATGGCTTCCGAGGGATACGAGATGTTGAAAACGTGGATGAAATATACATCTAAAAATGGAATTTGGGAGCATAATAGTCCGACTTATTCGGGGATTGCAGCTGCTGACTTATCTTTAATAGCTAAATATTCTGCTCGTGAAGACATACGTAAGGAAGCATCTGTGGCTATCGAATATTTTAGTTATACGTTATTTGCTAATTGTATTAACCAGGGAGTATATTTGGGTGGTCCTCATTCTCGTGATTACAATCGTTTGATTAGTCAGGGAAATACGGATCAGTATATGAAACATTATTTAAAAGGATACGAGCTTTCTTTTATAAAGTCTTTGTCAGCATGGGAACCGGCTGATGAAGCAAAGAATGTAGTTAATAAAATCCCTCGTATGGTAGCATGGCGTTTTGGAGAACTTGATACACAAGTGGCTTATTCTTACTACGGAAATAAGTTTAATATAGGATGCATGGAACGTACCTGGGGGCCGGACCATAAAGTGTTAGTAGCGAATGTATCCAGTAAAGATAATCCTTTGGTTGTAAACACTGCTTTAGTTGTGGAGGGACGTTCCGATCCCTATGGAGATAAGAAACTCACTACAGGTCAAGGTATTGCGAAAGCACGTCAATTGACGGAATATCTGCTTTCTTGTGCGCAGAAAGAGAACGAAGTAGTGTGCGTAGTGGCAACGGATGGTAAAGAGAGAACTGATACGGAAAAACTGTGCTCTCATGTACTTATACCGGCTAGTAAAATCGATGGTTTGTGGGATGGGAATTCTAAATTGGAACAATTGGATAATATTTCTTCCCGTGCTCTTTCTGATACTAAAACATTTTTTGTTCGTTTTGAGGATGTGGTGATAGGAATTCGTTTCCTGTTGGCGAAAGATGTATATGGACGTGATGTGCCGGTTAACTTGATTAATGATAATAAGAAAGTGAGCGTAGGAAAAGCGATGCGTCTGACGGTAGAACATTCTACGAGCCGGCCATCGTCACACGGTGTATTAGGCATGTGGTGGCGAGTGAAAGAAGGATTGGATGATACGCAGTTTGCCGCTTTCAGAAAAGAAATGATGGAAGCTCCTGTCACGGTTGATGTTCAAGGAGATACCTATACTGTCAAAGTGACTTCTCCGGATAAAGGTGAATTAGGTGTTAAAACCAAAGGCAATAATCGGGAAAATCAGGAGAATCTGGCTATTTATGGGGCTGATAAACTTCCTGGCGGGAGTATTTTCTCTGTAGATGGTGCAGATGCAGTTCAAAGAATTTGGAATAAGTCTTCATATTTGAAATAATAAAATGGTAAGAGTCATGAAAAACGTACTATTAAAATATATAGGTAAGGCCGCTTTTATTATGATGGCGGGCTTGACGGTATTTTCTTGTTCGGACGATGATGAGTCCGACAATGCGATACCAACAGTTGAAACTGTACAGGCAACAAATGTGACGGTGACAACAGCGGAATTAGGTGGAATAGTTTCAGGCGGAGGAAATTCGATGATGGCGCGTGGCGTATGTTATGGAAAATATGAACATCCTGAAATAACGGGCGATAAAACGACTGTATTAAAAGGAAATGGAAGTTTTAGTTCCATAGCTTATGAACTGGAACATAATACTACTTATTATTATAGAGCCTATGTTGCCATGCCTGAAGAAGTGGTTTATGGAGAAGAGTTTACTTTCAAGACTTTGGCATTGAAGTTACCCGAGGTTACCACTGGCGAACCGGCTAATGTGTCATCAACCTCTGTTACATTGAAAGGTAAAGTGATTTCAGATGGTGGTTTCTCATTGCAGGAACAGGGTGTTTGTTGGTCAACCTCTCCTGCTCCGACTTTAGAAAATCAATACATGGCAAAGCCGGGAGCAATTGGAGAATTTGAAGTTGAAGTGGATAATCTTCTTAGAAACACTACTTATTATGTACGTGCTTATGCTAAGACGGATGCCGGAGTGGCTTTTGGTGAAGAAAAGACTTTCACGACTTTAAATTTGCGTGAGCCGGAGTTGTCAACTGTTACTGTAGATAATGAAAATATCGGTATGTTTTCAGTGAAGGTATCAGCCTCTATAACTAACTTATATGGTAGTAAGATTGTAGAAAAGGGATTCTGTTGGTCGATTACTTCAAATCCGTTGAATACAGGAGAGCATCTAATCGTGTCAGGAGATGGAGTAGATTTGAGTGCTGAATTGAAATCACTGAAGGCTTATACTACTTATTACATACGGGCATATGCTGTTACTTTGGGTGGCACTGGTTATAGTGAAGAAGTGATGGTGAAAACCAAGACTTTGGAAACAGATTGGGTGACCGTGACTCCTGCTGTTCCATTTTTGATGGGATGGTGTTATGAAACGGATGGAAATAAATCTGCAAATGCTTTTGTTGGTAGAAATACAAACAGTGATCCGTTGGAAGTGACAATGAATCCATATAAAATAGGTAAGTATGAGGTTACTAATAGAGAATTTGCAGCATTTATGAATTTGTATGGTAGTGATGTTGTCAAATCAGGGAATAATGAAGGCCAAAATATATTCTTTGGTATTGCCGAATGTAAAATAAGCAAGTCCGGCAATAACTGGGTGGTTGAGAATGGTTACGAAGAATACCCGGTGGTAGGAGTGACTTGGTATGGAGCTAATGAATTCTGTCTGTTCTATGGAGCATCCTTGCCGAATGAAGCACAATGGGAATGTGCAGCCAGAGGCGGTACTACAAATAAGTATAGTGGTAGCATGAATGCGGATGAGGTTGCTTGGAATTCCGAAAATTCAGGTGGGACACTTCATGAAAAAGGAACGAAGGCCGCCAATGAGTATGAAATTTACGATATGTCAGGAAATGTAGCAGAATGGATTTTTGACTGGTATGATACTTATAGTGCAGTGTACGATCCGGACAACTTGAAACCTGGTAAAAACAATGATAAAGGTTTGCGCGGCGGCTCGTATGATAAGAAAGGAGATGAACTTAGATGTATGCACAGATCTACGCTTCAACCGGAAAAGAGCCGAAAAGATGTAGGGTTCAGAATTTGTCTGTCTAATTAATATCACTAATTGATTTTGTAAATAGGTAATTTCTTTCTCCGGGACTTTAATCTAGTCCCGGAGCTGGAAATCAATTACCCTTATAATGATGAAATATGAAGATACAAAGTTTCTATAAAGTTGTGCTGTTGTTTGTCGCTATTCATAGCTTGTTATTATCTCCTGCCATTGCAGTTGAGAAAAATGTAAGTTATGTTGAGAATTTGACGAATATGCGTCATCCGTTGATAGGATACTGGTTTATAACTCCCGAGACATTGAAAGATGGTGCTTATTTGTGGCAAATAGAAGAATATGCGCGGACGACTCCATATACAATGATTTTTTTGACTGCTCGCAATGGCGTTGATTTTTTTGACGTGAAAACGATGCATCCTGTATTTGAACGTTTGGTAAGAAAAGCAGATAGTTTAAATATTGGTATCGGATTACAGATTTGGGAGTCGCAAGAATTGGATTATACAGAGAAGACTTGCAGCCGTATCATTGTGGAGACGGAAACAAAGTTAGACAGTGCTGGTAAGGCCGTTTGTAAAAACAGACCTCGTAATATCCGTGTGGCGAAACCTTTTAAGAATGCGTTGTTTCGTGCTTATGCTTTTAAGAAATGCGGTACAGGTGTTTATGAACCCGGGTCTTTGAGAGATATAACTCATTTATGTATTCAGAGTGGTAACAATAAGGAGTTTCGGATAGATATTGAGGCTGGGAAAGATTTGGCAGATTATGATGTGTATGTGATGTCAGAAGTCTATTATGAATGGCCATGTTTATTCTCGGATTATACGATGGATAGTTACTATCGGTTGTTGAAGGCATATTCGGATATACCTTTCAAGGGTATTGGTTTTGATGAATTCGGGTATTTGCGTTTACAAACACGCAAAATGCTTGAACCTAAGAATGAGAATTTTCGTATCCGTCATTATTCCATGGCTATGAAAGAGCAGTATCGTGATCAGTATAATCGGAATTTAGATGAAGATCTGTTTACTATGAGATTTTCACCGAAAGGAGATGATACTGAAAAGATCAAGGCAAGAAACTTCTATATGGATATAATGAGGCATGGTCCATTAAGGATGGAGAATGCGCTGGCCCGTTATGCAAAAAATATATATGGACATGATGTGTTTATCGGTCTGCATAGTACATTTCATAATGACTTTGACAACGATGAAATATGGTCTACAGGTATAAATTGGTGGACTCTTCCGCGTGATTATGGGCATAGTGATGAAAGCATTGCTACTTCTATACAAATGGGAATTGGGATGGCCAATACACAAAATGTAATGTATAACATGTTTTATCGGAAAGACATAGACTATTTGGCAAACAAGGCTTTAACCGATTTAAGATACGGAGTACGTACATTATATCATGCTATTAATGATGGAATGTGGGGAGCGGCTTTGGAACTTCCGGAAGCGGCCGACTTGGTGATGAGAGTGGAACGATGTGCAAAATTATTAAATCATTTTAATGCTACTTATGCTGACGCACGTATTCTGGTGATAGCCGGAATGGAAGCATTAGCGAATTGGTATCCTGATTATGAGAGCCGGGGAATGTTTGATGTAAATGAAACATTAAAATTTCAGGATAAAGTACGGGAAATGTGGGATGCCGGTTATTTGAATGCATTGGTTCCGACTGACCTTATAGAGAATGATTTGCTGACATTGAATAAAGAAAATAAACCGATAATGAATGGGCATACTTTTGATGCGGTTGTTTATTTGAATCCTCAATATGCCAAACCTAAAACGTTGGATTTTATAAAAAAGTATGTTGATGGAGGTGGTAAGTTGCTGATAGAAGGTGTGGCCAGGAAAGATTTTTATGCCAATAATCAGAAAGAATGGTATGATGAAATAGCAGGAAAAGCCGTAGCAACTAACTATTCTTTAAGTAATGTGGCGAAGTTAGGCATTCCGGAGAACGTTTATAAAGATGGAAATCGCTGTGTGGATGGAGCGGTTGTTTTAACGGACTATGTCTCTTTGAAGAATGGCTCTCGTACTGATTTCTCTATAACTATCGGTGATAATGTATACACAGGAAAGTATCAAGGAGTTGTTGCCTTGGATGTAGACGAACAAGGAAAGATTAAGCGATTTGCTTGTGGTGCTTTTGATGAATTATTTTGTAATGGAAAGTCTGTGTTGAAAATTAAGTCACCGGCTGATATCGTACTGTCATCGGATGCGCAAGGTGCAAAAATAACAATCGTTGGTTCGAAAAAAAAGAATGGAGTAATATATAATGAATAATAAGAGGAAAATGAGAAAAAAAGGTTTTCTATGGGTAGTAGTCGTAGCTTTTGCTTCTATTGTAAATGCGAAAGATTATAATGTGACAGATTTTGGAGCGATAGGTGATGGTAAAACTAAAAACACGGTTTATATTCAACAAGCTGTTGACCGTTGTGCAGCGGAAGGAGGCGGTAGAGTGGTCGTACCTTCCGGAGTGTATGTCACAGGAACTATTTTTTTAAGAAGTCACGTCAATTTGCATTTGGAGCAGAATGCAGAATTGTCAGGTAGTAAAGATCTGAATGATTATCCTGATTTGGCACAAGATAGGAAAGGTGTTGTGCATGCCGCCAATATTGAAGATGCATCTATTACGGGTTTTGGTACGATTAATGCCAACGGGTGTGATTTAGTGTTTCAAAGTGGGGATAGTGCTCCATTGCGTCCTCATGTTGTTATCTTCAAGAATTGCCGACGAATGCATATTCAGGATGTGACTTTGCGTAATGCGGCCGATTGGACTTTCCGTATTTGGGATTGTGATGAAGTCTTTGTTCGTGGTATTCGGGTGTATTCGCATTGTAATTTTAATAATGACGGCATTGACATTGATGCTCGTAATGTAGTAGTCAGCGATTGTATGATTGAATCTACTGATGACGGTATTTGTTTCAAAAGTAATCATAAGGAAAATCTTTGCGAGAATGTGACTGTGACTAATTGTGTAATTGCTTCTAATTGCAATGCTATCAAGTTTGGTACAGCTTCTTTGAGTGGGTTTAAGAATATAACAGTAAGTAATTGCGTGATAAAAACTCCGGCCGAAAATGATTTATTTGGTTATAAGGCACATATGGTACCGGGTGTGACAGCACCGGTAAATAATAATTCCGGTATTTCTATTGAAATGGTTGATGCAGGTTTGCTGGAGAAGATCTCGATAACCAATATTACGATGCAGGATGTCTTGACACCTATTTTTATAAGGTTGGGAGCGCGGCGCCCTCGTCCGGTCAAATATTTGAAGGATATTGTAATTTCTAATATTATAGCTAACGGTGAAAGTTTGATGACGAGTTCAATTACAGGTATTCCCGGATATTATGCAGAAAACATAAAAATAAGTAATGTGATATTCAATTGTCCCGGAGGAGGGTTGGCAGATCATGTGAAAAGAGAGATCCCGGAAAAAGAGAAAACCTATCCTGAAAATAAAATGTTTGGACCCAATTTGCCGGCTTATGGCTTCTTTGTTCGCCATGCCCGCAATGTAACCTTGGAAAATGTGCGTTTTAATTTGAGATATAAAGATGTTCGTCATGCTTTTTGGTTGGAAGATGCTTTTAATGTGAAAGTCTTGAATCCGGAGTCTGATGATCATACTTCAGATGAGGCATTGGTGTATGTCAGGAATTCCAATAATGTGACCGTATCCGGTTATTCTTCCCCTAATGTTTTGCCTTTATTCCTAAAAACGGAGGGTAAGGATAATTCTCGTATAAAATTGATGATGAATGATTTTTCTACGGTGAAAAAAGTAATGGACCTTTCACCGGAGGTTGAAAAAGGGAAAGTGATTATGATGTCTAATATTGAAAAATAAGTAGAAATGAAAATATCAATAAGAAGAATCTTATTAATTGTAGTCTTGATATTGTCTTGTGGTATAATGCAAGCTGCAAAGATAAAACATTCGTTATCCCAATGGAGTTTTCGTTTTCCATTACAGGAATTATGTAAAGGTGCTAAACCCTTAGGAGTCGTGTCAATAGAGCTGGTTGGACCGGAAAAGTGGGATTTGATAAAAAGTTACGGGTATGATATAGCGATAGCTGACGGCGCCGACTTAGGAGTGGAAAGAGGATTTTGTAATCCGGACTTTCATGAAGAGTTGATACGGAGATATAAGGAACTTATTCCATTGGCTGCCAAGAATGGTATTCGTAAAATAATCTGTTATTCAGGGCTTAATACTACTTTCTCTTCAAAAGAAGCTTTGGAAAATTGTGTTCGTGGATTACAACCATTGATGCGAACTGCTGAAAAAAATAATGTAGTTCTTGTTATGGAATTATTTAGTTCAAATGAGGGAAAAGAAGAATATTTCAAGCATAGTTATCCTCATTATGCTTGTGATAATGTAAAATGGGGAGTTGACTTATGTAAAAAGTTGAATTCCAAGAATTTCAGATTACTATATGATATTTGGCAGATGTATGATATGAAGGCTGACGTACTAAGTGATATTCGTAATTATCATGACTATATTGCTCATTATCATATAGCGGGGATTGAGGGTAGAAAGGCTTTGTCTGACAATGAACCTATTGATTTTAAAGAAATAATGCGAACCATTTATTCTTATGGATATGATGGGTATATTGGACATGAATATTTGATAGAGAAGGAAGTGTTTCCTCATATACAGAAATCTATCGAGATTCTGGAGTTTGATACAAGATCAACTTCTCGTATTTTTAATAATTGGGGAGATGCACTCAATTTTTATGTGATGGATAACTATATGCCAGCTGAAAAATATAAATGGAATTGGCGGGAAGCCACTTATCTTCGTGCTTTAGCTGATAGATATGAGTTAGGTTTGGAAGATAAAGACCAGGCTTTGGCATATATAAAAACAGCGATGGATAAATCTATGGATATAGCATTCGGGACTAACCCGAATGCTATTGCTTCTGCTTTTGGCATGGCTTTTCTTGCTCGGGTAACTAATGAGGATAGCTATAAACAAAAGGCAAATGAACTGTATCAACAGTATCTTAAGATTCCGAGAACTTCAAATGGTGGAGTATCTCATCGTGAAAATACACTAGAGTTATGGGATGATACAGTTTATATGATAAGCTTGTTTTTGAATGAGATGTATTTGATGACCGGTGACAAAGCTTATTTAAAAGAAATGGCTTCACAGTTATTATTACATGCAGAGAAATTACAAGATCCAAAAACCGGACTTTGGTATCATGGTTGGGATAATGACCGGATAGTGAATGATGATAAATGCTGTATGTTTGGTTGGGGAGATAATGAGCAGCAACGTAATAATGAGTTTTGGAGCCGTGGAAATGGATGGGTAGCTATGGCTTTAGTCAATACTTTGCATTATATGCCTCGGGATATGGCTGAACGTAAACCACTGGAACGGTTGTTCATAAAGATGATGGATACGTTAAAAGAATGTCAAGACCGTGAGACAGGGCATTGGTATCAGTTACCGCTTTATTTGGGAGAAAAAGGAAATTTTATCGAAAGCTCGGGGACTGCGATGTTTGCTTATGCAATGTGTCGTGGAATAGAAGATGGTATATTACAGGCGAAAAATTTTATACCAGCTGTAACATCGGCTTATAAAAACTTTGAAAAGTTAAGCATCAAAGATAAAGCTGCTTATCGAACGGTTACTAATGTTTGTGCCGGTACATGTATAGGTGATAAAATGTATTATTATAAAAGGAACGTAGTGGATGATACTCATTATGCTTTAGGGGCTGCTATTATGTTTGCACAGTCTTATCAATGTTTATTAAAGTAATAACAAGTTGCTCAAATAAATGGATAATGAAAGGAGAAGAAATATTTCGGCCTGATTATCTGTTTTTATATGAATATCACATTTATGCAATGTTCTTCCCTAGATTATAGGTATCAAAATTGAAGGTTTAAAATAGGTATGAATATTGAAAAGGAAATAGGTTTTAGATCTGTTTCCTTTTTATTTTTTTATCTGTATGGCTATCTGATTGAAATCTCGTACATTTGTAACCATGTAAATTTTCAAAATTCGAATGGAAGAACGAAACAAGAGAGTATTGGTAGGTATGAGTGGTGGCATAGACAGCACCGCTACCTGCTTGATGCTGCAAGAACAAGGATATGAGATTGTAGGAGTTACCATGCGTGTGTGGGGAGATGAACCGCAGGACGCCAGGGAGTTGGCTGAACGAATGGGGATTGAACATTATGTGGCAGATGAGCGTATTCCTTTTAAAGAGACCATCGTAAAAAACTTCATAGATGAATATAAGCAGGGGCGTACACCGAATCCGTGTGTGATGTGCAATCCGTTGTTTAAGTTCCGTGTTTTGACGGAGTGGGCGGATAAGTTGAATTGTGCATGGGTAGCTACCGGACATTATTCGCGATTGGAAGAGAAAAATGGAAATATTTATATAGTAGCCGGAGACGATGATAAGAAAGACCAGTCGTATTTTCTCTGGAGATTGGGGCAGGATGTGCTGAAACGTTGCATTTTCCCGTTGGGAGATTATACGAAAGTAAAGGTCCGTGAGTATCTTGCGGAGAAAGGATATGAAGCAAAGTCGAAAGAAGGAGAAAGTATGGAAGTCTGCTTTATTAAGGGAGATTACCGTGATTTTCTTCGTGAACAGTGCCCCGAACTGGATAGTGAAATCGGACCGGGATGGTTTGTTAACTCTGAAGGAGTAAAACTGGGGAAACATAAAGGAGCACCTTATTATACGATTGGTCAACGAAAAGGACTGGAGATTGCTTTAGGAAAGCCTGCTTATGTGTTGAAAATCAATCCGCAGAAAAATACGGTGATGCTTGGAGATGCCGACCAATTGGAAACTGAATACATGTTGGCGGAGCAGGATAAGATTGTGGATGAACGGGAACTGTTCGGGTGTGAGAATCTGACAGTGCGGATTCGTTATCGCAGTCGTCCGATTCCCTGCCGGGTGAAAAGATTAGAAGACGGACGTTTGCTGGTACGTTTCCTCGAAATGGCTTCGGCCATTGCTCCCGGACAATCAGCTGTGTTTTATGATGGAAGACGGGTGTTGGGAGGAGCTTTCATCGCTTCTCAAAGAGGAATCGGGCTGGTGATTATAGAAAATGAAGAATTATGATTGATTAAAATAGAAAGATAACTTATGAAGAAGTTTATAGTATTGATTCTCGCTCTAAATATGTATCTGGGGGTATCTGCCCAATTTACTCCGGGAGATACCTTAAAATACCGGATTAGTCTGAAAGACAAAGCGGCTACGGACTATTCCTTGCAAAAACCGGAAAAGTATTTGTCTAAGAAATCTATAGAACGGAGAAAGAAACAGGGATTGCCCATTGATTCTACCGATTTACCGGTTTGCAGGACGTATGTAGATGCCATACGAAAAACTGGTGTTCATGTACTTGTGACTGGGAAATGGGATAATTTCGTCACTGTTTCTTGTAATGACAGTACTTTAATCAGCGAAATAGCTCAACTGCCTTTTGTACGTTCTACAGAAAGAGTGTGGAAAGGTATCACGCAAAGAGCATTTCAAAGAGACTCATTGATAAATAAACCGTTGCGCACCGATAGCCTTTACGGTCCTGCAATCACGCAAGCGGCTATGAGCCGCGTCGATCTCCTGCATGATGCCGGCTTTAAGGGACAGGGAATGACCATTGCCGTGATTGATGCCGGCTTCCATAATGTGGATAAGATTGATGCCATGAAAAATATCCGTATTCTCGGTGTGCGTGACTTTGTGAATCCGGAGGCAGATATTTATGCAGAAAGCAGTCATGGCATGTCTGTATTGTCCTGTATGGCTATGAACCAGCCGCATGTGATGATTGGCACTGCTCCTGAAGCTTCTTATTGGTTGCTGCGTAGTGAAGACGAATATTCGGAAAATTTGGTAGAGCAGGATTATTGGGCGGCAGCTATCGAGTTTGCCGATAGTGTAGGAGTGGATTTAGTGAATACATCGCTTGGTTACTACTCATTTGACGATCCTACGAAGAATTATAGATACCGTGACTTGAATGGGCATTATGCATTGATGTCCCGTGAAGCAGCGAAGGCTGCCGATAAAGGAATGGTAGTTGTGTGCAGTGCCG
>OGXO01000280.1_pt1 | contig 28766 bp, 15 predicted proteins | sample 1576321 | NCBI WGS metagenome assembly OGXO01 (sample SAMEA3541568, study PRJEB24748) | human gut metagenome | biome: human gut; feature: human-associated habitat; material: faeces | place: China | collected 2012 | reverse complement strand
CGAAGGCCATGTTCCGCCCGACGTTGAACTCGACGAATCTTTCGAGCTACTATTATGAGAATCGCTGGACGGAAACAAACACTAATGCCAGATTTCCCCGATTGACTTCGGAAAACAGCACCAATAATTACCAGACCAGTACTTTATGGGTAGTCAACCGCTCCTTCCTGAAACTTCGTAACTTGGAAGTATACTATAAACTACCGAAAAGCTGGATGCAGAAAGTGAAATTTATGAGCAACGCCAAAGTATATGTCAGAGGCATTGACTTACTCTGCTTCGACGGAATGGATATCGTAGATCCCGAATCATACGGAGTAACCAACCCTTTGAACAAGAGCGTAGTATTCGGATTGAATATCGGTTTTTAATCACTAAAATAAAGCGAAAAAATGAAACTGAATAAAATACTATATGGTATTCTGGCTATTGGGGCCTTATCCACCTCTTGCACGGATAAAATGGAATATCATGAATATATTAATTATGATGAAGATTATGTAAAGCTGAACTTCGCGAACATAGGAGGACTAGTGGCTAATACTTATCTTTATCTCGACACTGATTTCGGCAATTACAGCGGCGCACTCCTGGCTTCAGCCAGTGATGAATCGGAATATGCTTATTCCAGCAATCAGATAGCCGATTTCTATAACGGTTCGTGGAGTCCGACAAATGCGAAAAGCAGTATATGGACAAGCAGTTATGAAGGAATTGCTTATTGCAATCTTTTCCTCGATAAATATACGGGACTTACTTTTCCCGAACTGCAACTGAACGAAGATTACAAAGCGCAGTTATACCGCTATAACAACTATCAATACGAAATGCGTTTTCTGCGTGCATACTTCTATTTCAATTTGGTACGGCAATACGGCGATGTGGCATTCAGCGACCACATGATGACCGCAGAGGAAAGCAACGCACTGACCCGTCGTCCGGCACAAGAAGTATTCGACTTTATCATTGATGAATGTGATGCTATCAAAAATGAGATTATCGAAGATTACTCCAATCTGGAAGTCCCTCTTCCAAGCGAACCGTCAGAAACAGGACGTGCCAATAAACGTGCCGTATTGGCATTGAAAGCGCGGACTGCCCTCTATGCTGCAAGTCCTTTGTTTAATACGACAAACGATAAAGAGCTTTGGAAACGCGCCGCCACAGCCAATAAAGAACTGTTGGATGAGTGTAAAGCCTATAACATGACACTGGTAAGTGATTATAGCACTCTTTGGAGTGTGGATAATTATAAGGACACCAAGGAGCTTATCTTCGGCCGGCGTGCTAACCGGGAAAACAGTACTATGGAATCGTACAACTTTCCTGCCGGACTAACAGGTAGTTCAGGAGGCAACTGCCCGACACAAACGTTGGTAGATGCATACGAAATGAAAGAAACCGGTTTGCGCTGGAACGAAGCAGGAAGCGGCTACCAGGCAGACGCTCCATACGAAGGGCGTGACCCGCGTTTTGAAAAGACTATTGCACGAAACGGAGAAACCGGATGGCCAAAATGGAACACAGAAGCTCTTGAAACTTTCCAAAATGGCTCCAATGGAGAACCACTTACCGGAGGAACCCCGACAGGTTATTACCTGAAGAAATATTGTCATAGCGATATAGACCTGCGTGATAACAGTATGAAGAAAGTGGCTTACCATACATGGATTACATTCCGCTTGGGCGAGTTCTATTTGAATTATGCAGAAGCCATGTTCAAATACATGGAATTGAGCGGTCAAAGCAAAGCGGCTTATGCCCTTGCAGATGACTTTACAATGACAGCGAACGAAGCAGTCAATAAGACTCGTCAGCGTGCTGGAATACTGGATTTCCCTAGCGATATGTCGAATGACGACTGGTGGGAGAAATATAAGAATGAACGGATGGTAGAATTAGCTTTCGAAGGACATCGCTTTTGGGATGTACGCCGCTGGAAAGAAGCAGGGAAGTATTTCACCAGCATCGACGAAATGAAGATTACCAAGAATGGCAATGATTTCTCATACACTCGCAAAACCGTCTCCCGTCAATGGGATGACAAGATGTACTTCTTCCCTATTCCACGTACTGAAATTATGAAGAACCCGAATCTGGGACAGAACCCGGGATGGTAAAACGAATGGAATTTTAAACGAATATATGACATGAGATATATGAAGAATTTATGGATTTATGCATGTGCGTTACTGTTGACAGCAGTAACGGCGTGCAGCGACTATCAGATCTTTGCGGAAGACCTGAATCCCGCAAATGTGACTGATGACGGAACTGGAGACGATGAAGAAGAGGATAACTGGGACGGGACTTTTGAAGAAGGAGCCATTCCTTCATTTGCCAGAACGGACCGTGCAGTAGTGGCTAGTTTTAACACGGTGTTCCAAGATAATACTGTTAAAGCTATAGAAAGACAAGGGGTTCTGGTCAGTTGGCGTTGGTTGCCTACGGATGCGGATGATATTACTTTCGATATTTACCGGAATGGGGAAAAGCAGAATGAGGAACCGATTGCCAATAGCACCAACTACAAGGATCTGACGGCACAAATAGGGACTACTTATTCTTATGAAGTGAAGAATCATGCCACAGGTGAATCATTAGGTACGTGTTCCATCACTCCGACAGAAGGAGCTGCTTTCTATCGTTCAATCAAAGTAAAAGTCAGAACTGACTATGACATCAATGACGGAGCGATAGGCGATTTGGATGGTGACGGAAAATACGAGATCGTTATTAAACGTCAGGTGATAGGTCAAGCCAGAGATGTAGGACAAATATCAAATCCAAATGTTTGGACAGGGCTACAGACCGGTAGCTGCCTGCTGGAAGCTTACAAACTGGACGGCAGTAGCAACGGAGAACCAATGTGGACAATCGATATGGGTAAAAACATTAATCAAGGACAACATACCACTCAATTCCTTGTCTACGATTTTGATGGTGATGGAAAAGCGGAAGTTGCTCTACGGACTGCTGAAGGAACCACTTTCGGAGATGGAACAATCATAGGCGATGTAAACAAAGACGGGAAAACAGACTACCGCAATGCCGATACAGGCCGCGTACTGGATGGAGCAGAATTCTTATCTTTAGTAAATGGAGAAACCGGTGCTGAAATGGCTCGTACAGAGTATATTCCAAGCGGTGAAAAAAATACTTGGGACTCTTATTGGGGAGATACTTATGGCAATCGTAGCCAACGTTTTCTGATGGGTGTAGCGCATTTGGGATCACAAGACGGAAGAGCCAGTATTATTATCTGCCGTGGCTATTATCTAAACTTCCAGATTTGGGCATTGCATTATAATATGGAAGACGGCAAACTAAGACCCCGTTGGAAATTCGATACAGCCAACGGATATCCGGAATGGAAAAAACAAGGATATCACTGTTTATCTATCGGAGATGTAGACAAAGACGGCAAAGATGAAATTATTTACGGTTCTTGTGCCATTGATCACGACGGCACTGGTATGTATTCCAAGCAGCTTGGACATGGAGATGCTTTGCATCTCGGACAGTTCGACCCGGATATTAATGATCTGTTGGTGGTCGGATGCCAGGAAGAAAAGGGGGATCGCCAAGGTGTAGGAGTCAATGTCCGTTACGGTACCGGCAATGGTATTTTTACTATTCCGGAAGGATCGGCAGACGATATCGGCCGTTGTTTGGTAGCCGATATAGATCCGACTTCCCCGGGATGCGAAGTTTGGGGAGCTAATGGCGAAAACAAAGTTTATTCCATCAAAGGAGTAGAACTTACAGGAAAAGAACAACCGAAACAGATAGGCAATGGAGCTTCATATAATATGGCCATTTGGTGGAGTGGTTCACTAAACCGCCAGCTGTTGGATGGAAATAATAAGAAAGATGACTCTGCCGCCCGTGGTGAACCTTGTATTGTGAGCTATGTAGATGGTCGCTTATTCACAGGAGGTAAATTTGCAGACAGTAACGGTGTTAGCATTACAACTATCAATAGCACCAAGGCTAATCCTTGTTTCTACGGTGATATCTGGGGAGATTGGCGTGAAGAAGTAATCTATCCTAGCTACGATTTCAGTGAACTTCGTATCTTCACTACCGACTTTGAAACGCAGTATCGTATCCGCCCATTAATGGAAGACCATGTCTACCGTATCAGTGTGGCACATCAGAATATCGGTTATAATCAACCGACTCATACCGGGTTCTATCTGGGTTCTGACAAAACTGATTATAAAGACTTTAAGTAGTCCTTATAGGAATTAAAAAAACATTTCATATTGTCACTTGTCACTTTCGCAGGTTAAACAACTACCGATCAGCCAAAGTGACTAGTGACAATAGAAAATACAATTATAAACTCTATATTAGAATTATAAATCTTCCATTGACAAGCATTTGCTTTCAATCTCATATTTGAAAAGCAACTTATGATAGATAGCGTCAACTTTCTGCTGAAACAGTTCCGGCTTGAAATTCTTTCTTTGGCGTTTTACTTCGGCTACCAATGCTTTTTTCTCGAACAAGTAGATACCGACAATATCTATTTCATTAACATTCCCTTTCGCTTCCCACCATGAACCGATATTCAAGAACTTGCCACTCTCCATCATCTTCTGGCGGAAATATTCTTCCAACATAAAACCGGAATAAGTAGGATAATCCTGTTTGATCAAAGTAGCCAGTCCATTGAAGTTCCGGATTTGCAACAAAGACTGGTATTTATTAAAATAGCGAAACCAGAAACGTAAGAAAGGATCAGAGATTTCATATCTCACTGTCTGGGTTCCTTCTTTAGAGAGGATCGGGCGTTTTTTGATAATGAGATTGTAATCTTCTTCAAGTCGCTTCAAGTATCCGCCCAAACTAATACCCAGCTTGTCCTCCATTTCGGACAAGGTATTCTCACCACCGGCTATGGCTCCTAAAATAGAAAAGTAATTTCCGTATTTCTTTCCGAATTCTTGTATCAGTAACGTATTCCCTTCATCGATAAAAGGTGAATCCGGCTGTACCATGAAGTCCACCATTTTTTCCATATCAGTGGCCCCTGCATCCATCAACAGTTCGACATATTTGGGCACTCCCCCGGTAAAGGTGTAAAGAGACAACAGATCGTCCGGCTCATAATCCGGCTTATAATCATGAAGAATTTCTTTGAGAACTGTTGTCTCAAATGGGTATAACTTCAAAACTCTGTCGCTACGCCCATATAAAGGTTCCTTGGCATCCTTAAAAATTCGCTCCATCAAGGTATATACGGAACCACTGACAATCAGATTTATATTTGTTTTCGTTCGGTAGCGGTCCCAAATATCTTGCATTCCGCTATAAACAGAAGGATTTATGTTGAAGAATTCCTGAAACTCATCAATAACCAAATTAAATTTGTACTTACTCCCCAAGTCCATTACAAACTCAAACAGTTCGGTGAAACTGTATACTTTGCCAGGGATATTCATACGCAGCACTTGAGAAACGATTTCTACAAATCCGGTACATAGATCGGCTTCATTACTGCGCTTTACAAACCAATATATAGTAGCGGTATTCTCACAACTTTTAAATATCAGGCTGGTTTTACCAATACGCCTCCGTCCCGTCAGGACAGTAAGTTTGGAATGTTCCGCAAAAGCGAGTTCCCGTACTTGTTGCAATTCTTGCAACTCTTTGGTTCTATTATAAAATCTCATTGCGCCTCCTTTAAATAACGACGGTTAATTTCACGGCGGTTAATTTTGCCGTTCTTGCAAATATAGTTATTTTCAGAGTACAGTCAATGCTTCCGGTAGAAATTCTTTGTTTTACAATATTCGGGAACTCTATAAATATATTGATGACTACGAAAATAGCACATTGAAACAAAAACAGATAGCCTCTTTACTTTGTCTTCTTCACCATGAACCCTTTAATCTGTTCACTAATCTGCTCCATTCCCTTTATTGAAGGATGACCACTCTTTTTGTCAATGTCATGCAATTCTATGCAATCAATATTATAATGCCTGCAGATAGTTCTGACTGATTCATTAAACTCTTCCTTTAAACCGGAATTCAATAGAAAATAGATTTCAACATTAGGATAGCGATCAATCATGTGATCGAGCATATAAGCCATAGCCGGACGGAATTTATACAAATCGTCTTTAGTCCATCCCACATACTGATACTCCCCAAGCGGAGAACCAGCCCAACAATCATTAGTTGCGCCAAAAACAAAAATCACATCCGGGCAACCCAATTGATCCATACGGGTTATAAAAGAACGATCCGAGTAATCCTCGTTGCGATAACCCGTATTACAAATCGTTGCACCCGAAAATGAATTATTGATACAAAGGCGATAATTATTCTCTTTAATGAATTTATGCCACCACGTCTGTTTTACTGAAGTCACATCTGTTTGTTGTCGTGGAGAGACATAATACCAAATACTATTCGTATCTGGTTGTAGATATCCTTCAAACGTTGAATACGAGTCGCCTAAAATAGAAATAGATTTCAGGCTTTGGGCAAAACTTATACTGCTACATAAAATAGTTAGTAGCAGCAAAAAACAGGATTTCTTCATACTAGAATAAAGTTTTCAATTTTGCTGCTAATATACTACATTATGCTAATATGACAGTACAATTTTTTCTGCCAATTTTAAAAAATGATTATTTTACTTCCCTTTCATAGGTCACATTCTTCTCTACTACATTCTCCACATTATTCACTTTCTTCACGAACGTCTTCACTTCCCCTACCTTCACATTCTTGATTGTTACATTCTTCACCGGAAGTTTTGCATCTCCTTTCAATTCGTAAATAGCGTCTGCCGACTCACAAGTGACTTTATCCATATAAATGCCATCAATACGGGTAATTCGTTCTTCATAAGTAGGTACCAAATCTTTCCATTGATAAAGCACTTCGGTATCTATTTCAAGTACACGTTGAGCCGTTCCTGCCTGTACGTTCTTCATATAAACGTTTTCTATAAACCCACCTCTACGATGATTGGTTTTTACGAAAAAAAGACGCATTACTGAATTCGGAGCTGTGCAATCATGCATATAAATATTCCGTATTCCTCCGGAAATTTCACTTCCAATACCAAGTAATGTATGTCCTTTAAGAATCTGGCAATTACGGATAACAATATTTTCGCAAGGAGTATTCAATCGCCAGGCATCTTGATTACGTCCGGCTTTAATCACTACTGCATCATCACCCTGATCGAAAGAACAATCTTCTACCAGAAAATTACGGCTCATTTCAAAATCAATACCGTCATTATTATGTCCATACGCTTTTACATCCAGATTACGTACCAGTCCTCCGTCACACATATAAAGATGAATGGTCCAGAACGGACTTTCACGAATCTTAAACCCGTCCAATAAAACATTCTTGCAGCGATTGAAATGAATCAAGTGCGGACGAAGATGATTCTCTCCTACTGCCATTTGACGTTCAATAACAGGAACATCGGTCGAAGCTTTCGTATATAACTCTTTCAATGCCTCCAAATGAGGTTGAGGACGTTTGAACCATACTTTCCAGGTATCCATCTTCGGCTGAAGAGTCCCTTTACCTGTAATCGCCACATTTTCACATTCAAAAGCATAGAGTAACGGAGAATAATTATAACACTCCAAGCCTTCCCATGAAGTCATCACTGCCGGAAGATAATCAGAAGGATTATCCGTAAAATTCAAAACCGCATTCTCTTCCAAATAAAGATTCACATTACTTTTAAAATGAATGGGACCGGTCAACCACACACCTGCCGGAACAACAACACGTCCGCCACCGGATTGATTACACGCTTCAATAGCAGCAGCAATAGCTTTTGTATTATCTACACTTCCTCCATTGACGGCTCCGAAATCTGTAATCATAAAGTCCTTATCAGGATAGATAAACACTTTAATAGGTTGCATCTGAAAAGGAGCTTTTACTTTAACCACTTCATAGTCGCCATTTTTCGACGTAAAAGAAATAGTTAACAGATAAAAACAGGCACAAGTTATTAAATTCAGAAAAAATCTTTTAGTCATATCATTACTCTATTATCCAACACACCAAAGATAAAACATAATTAGTTATTTTACACTCTGAAAGTCAGGAATTCGCTTCACATTAGCACCTTTCATCACTCCCGCCTTTATTGCTTCATTTGTAGCAGTAATTTCTTGTTTTACTTTCTTATAATAATCTTTTGTCAGCCCATTGGCAATAGCATCTGACTCTGTTGCTGCCCAGAAATATTGATAATCCGTCAATATCAGATCCGGTGCCACTTTAGTAAAAAAGACAGAATCTCCTTCAAACTTTTCACGTAAATCTCCTAAATAAATAGTATCCGCCGGATTTATTTTCTTACCATCTTGAGATTTATTACTCGAATTACCAACACAAGAAGCAATTAATATTCCTCCAATCAAAAAACAATAGTTCAACAGTCTCATAATAAATAAATTAATTGTAATATAATTCTTTTCAACACTTATTTCATTGAAAACACCAATACACCCGCTGTAGGAATCTCTGTAGTTCCAATCAATGCTTTGGCTCCTTTTGGCAAGTTGAAGGCATAGGGCTGGTCTGAATAGTTCAAAACAATTCCCAAGCCATTCCGGTATTCCATTGTCACGCCATAAGGCAGTTCCATTACCGGGATATTCAGCTGTGCATATAGTTTTTTCAATATATCTTTTTCCAATGCTCCGTTGTGGCTGTCCACTCCAACATAAGTAATCGTACCTTTCCCCAGTTTGCGGAAAGTCACGGCCGGACTACCTGCGTAGAATTCGTTTTTATAAGTAGCCCATATTTGAGCATCTGTCGGAGGATTCAGAATCTCTCCCCATGTATTCCAGGCATACTCTTTTCCGTTCATAACAACAATACCGGGATCTTCGGGAAGAAGCAAATCATAAAAGTTCATTTCATTTCCGGTCAGCGGAGTAATCATAGAGCCAAAAGGAGCCTCCGGAAGACGGCCATAACGATCCTTCTGTGCCGTACGACAAGTCAGAATGAGATTTCCGCCATTCTTCACATAAGAAATCCATTTGTCCACCAGTTCTTTATCAGCTAATTGATAAGCCGGTGCTATGACGACCGGATAATCGGATAAATTCTTTGCTTCTGAAATAAAATCGACGGGGGCTCCGAATGATTTTAAGGTACGGTAATACTTTTCAATATGTGCAAAAGTATCCCAAGTCCGGTTTTGTTTCTGTCGCTCAATGCTCCAGGAGTTTTCAGGATTGAAAAGAATAGCTGTACGACGTGCCAGGTAATCAGCAGGCTTCGCCTCACGGCGAGCATAATACTTACGAAGTTCACGAATCTCTTTTATAAAAGTTTCATACTCTTTTCCACCGGGGGTAACAGTCACTCCGTCTGTTCCCACTATTCCATAATGATACTGTTCTGTACCATAGAGCGGTTGGCGATAGCGGTAGGTACAGATAAAATCACTTCCACCAGCAAATACACTCCACATCCATAGACGGACAGCCCCCGGAAGAGGCTGGGGATTGATACTGCCCCAGTTCACTTGTCCCGGTTGCAGTTCCATTACACCATACGTTCCCTGTATCGGACGGAAAAAATCATTCGCCCAGGCAATACGCAATGGATTACCTACACGATAGCCCCGACGACCGATTCCCTCATTATCTCCATATACCATGTAACGGGTATAACTTTGGAAATCCAACGCAGGGCTACCACCAATATGTCCTTCATCATAGTTCGGTATATAATTGGTTGTTACCCATTGGTTCTTTGCATATTTCTTGATTAACAAGCATTGCTCATTCAGAAAATCATTGGTTTGCGTTGCTGCAAAACGACGATAATCCAAAATCTGATGATGGTTCATAAACATCTGTACGCGCTTGGGAAGCGTTATTTCATCAAAAGAAGAATAAGACTCACTCCAAAAAGCAGTTCCCCAAGCATTATTTAAAGATTGAATGTCATTATTGTATTTGGCACGAAGAAAATCACGGAAGGCAAGTTCCGCTTTCGGATTATAGTCAAACTGTACGGCAGGCTCGTTATCAAGTTGCCATCCGATAACACGAGGATCGTTACCATAGTGCTGCGCCAGTTTTTCAATCATCTTATAAGATAACTCTCTGTAAAGAGGAGAAGCAAATGAAGCATGTTGACGGGCACCGTGGTCAAGCACTGTTCCATCTTCATTCTTCAACAGAATTTCAGGATATTTCCGGCTCATCCATACAGGAGGAGTGGCAGTAGACGTACACATGATAACTTTCAAATCATATTTGGCAGCTAAAGCTACCGCTCTGTCAAGCCAGGCAAAATCATAACGCCCTTCTTCCGGCTCCAACTGCGCCCAGGCAAACTCGGCAAAATGAGTAAATTCAAATCCCAGTTCATGCATTTTCTTGAAGTCACGTTCCCACTGGCTTTCATCCCAGTGTTCAGGATAATAGTAGACGCCTGTCAGTGTCAGATCTTTGTCATTAAACCAAGAAGAGGGTTGTGCTGTGGTTGAAAGAGTCAGCAGACAGGCGGCACAAAAAGTTGCCAGCATTTTACTTTTTATCATATATCTCATAATTCGATTGATTATTAGTGCAAGTTATTCGTTCTATATTTATTTCATAAATGGAAATTTAAGAGTTCACCACAGATTACACAGATTCACACAGATTATTTTCATTTTCGTTGAATACCCATAGTGAATTAGGGTACTGATATACATATTTATTTAATCTGTGTAATCTGTGGTGAACTCTAATTATCATTTATCATAAATTTTCCATTCCCACAATCCTGCATCTCCCCTTCGGATATGAAGACGAAGATAACGGGCCTCCCCTATCTCCTTCGCCAAATGCGGGGAACGCACTTCTACTTTAGTTTGTTCGGCACATGTCCGCCAGTTTTTTCCATCCATCGATTTTTCTAACCGCCACGTATGTCCTTCAGTAGGGCGGGTAAAGTAAAACTGACATTCGTTGACATTGCGAATCCCTTTTAAATCCACCGTAATGAATGAACTGCTATCCGTATCGGCTGCCATCCAACGAGTTCCATTCGATTCATCGGCTACATGAGCAGCCTGATAAGTATGCGTTCGAGTATAATTCTTCACGGAGGCTTTCTCCGGTAGAGGCTGGTTAGGCTGTGTTTCAATGCTAACCACAGAAGTGCGCGGTTCTTTCTCGCTGGAAGCATAAAAATGTGACTGCAAAGACAAATTCGTCCGTTTCTCTTGTGGAGCTGCCAAGTACCCCACTCCACGCTTATCGGGAACTAAAGTCTTAATTGTTCCGTCATCATTAAATTCCATCCAGTTGGCATATATCTGCCGGGTGGTTCCACCATCTCCGTATTCGAGATAAAGAAAGATATACTCATCTGTTCTTTCATCGTAAAATACATTGCCATGTCCTGGTCCCCACACTTGATTTTCGGGAGAAGAAAACAAAAAGATATCGTTGCCCTCCGGTTTCACAAAACCTGTAAGAGGAGATTCGCGGCTCATCATGTATGCATTTGCATAATTCTGATGACCGCTCAATGTATAAATATAATAATAGATACCTTTACGTTTAAACATTACGGGGCCCTCGGAATATCCCTGACGGGCTGTTTTCAATGTCACCGGTTCCCCATCCAGATGAAGCCGGTCAGCAGAAAGACGTGCCGCATTCCGACGACGCCAAAAGATATATCCCGTACCGTCATCATCAATAAAAGGCTCTCCGTCGATATCATCAATAATGGCCGGGCTATCTACTTCCTCTCCGGAAACAAAAAGCCCTTTTCCTTCGGTAAACCGGAAAGGACCCTCCGGACGATCTGCAACAAGCACATAAGTCCCCATCTTATCACCGGGCTTGACAAAGGTAACATATAAATAAAACTTTCCATCATGTTCAATCACTCTCCCGGGAGCCCAATACCGGAAATATCCTTTTTTCTTTTCACCTTTATCATTCGTATATTCATATCCTTTCGACCAGTCGAAATCACTAATATGAGAACCCTCAAAGCTCCAGTTTACAAAATCTTTCGACTTCCACACGACAGGTGTTCCGGCATGTTCAAGACCATAATCCAAATCAGTGGTTCCGTAAAGATAATAGGTATCACCAAACTTAGAAACGGAAGGATCCGCCACATTATCGGGGATTAAAGGATTATAAGTACGATTGGCTATCAATGCCTCCACCACGGAAGCATCTACCGCAAACGCCGTTCCATGACGGATACCTCTCGGAAAAGAAACTTGATCGGACACGTCTTCCCATGTTTCGCCATGATCTAAAGAGCGAACGGCACCATAACGATGATCACGGTATTTATCGAAATAAACATAAAGCGTATCACCGACAAAAAGAGGAGCAGGTCCTTCCGCCCAATACTTTCCTGTAATAGGCGCCGATACTTTGGTCGGAAATCCTTTTTCGATCTTTTTTGTACGCGTAACACGCAAATTCTTTTCCGGCGGATTGGAGTTTTCATTCTTGACTATCATTATCAGGTCTCCCAGCTTCGGATCTTTCACAATAGCAGCGTCAATCACACTGAAATCAGGGTTGAAAAACATCTTTGTCTTTGAGAAAGTGCAGAAATCCTTTGTTGTCACATAATAAATACGATGATTCAATCCCTTCTCGCTTTCGCTGGTAGGTATTTCCTTGTGACGACCGGGGATGGTAGTTGCCCAAAAGATATAGTAAGTTTGCGAAGGTTCGTCATAAAAGAGTTCAGGTGCCCAACAATTATGGGCAGTCGGCTCGTGCATCATCACCGGAATAGCCTGTTGTTCACTCCAATGAATTAAATCACGAGAAGAAGCATGGCCGATAATCCGATCAGTCCAACTGGAAGTCCAGACCATGTGGAAAGTTCCGTCCGGAGCCTGACAAATACTCGGATCTCGCATTAATTTATCTTTACCGACGGAAGGTATCAGATAAGACTGTCCGCCATTCAAAGGCATCCAATTCATCCCGTCATAACTATAAGCTAAATGCAATCCATCTTTACTGTCATTGATGAAATAAGAAAAGAGATAAGCAGTCTTACCGGCGAAGATTGTCATTACCGAGCAAAGACTTAGAGCCATCCAAACAACTACTTTTTTCATGGTTCCTTTTAAGATTAAAAAGTTTACCCCGCAAAGATAAGGTATCTCCCAACCTCCTCAAAGATAAAGAGCATGGACAATATTTCAAATCCATGTAGTTTTGTACACCATCCGCCCCATAAGTGCATTTTGATACAATATTCTATGTATCTGTACATCTTTCTATTTACTAAACCCTTAAAAAGCTCTACTTTAGCGGCAGATTTTAAAATAGAGATGAAAAACATATCAATTCTATATATCATGAAACAACTTTTAGTAAGTATTGCCATCGTATTTGCCTCTATACTGACCGTAACGGGGCAAAACCATTCTTTCAGTTTATCCGGTAAATGGAATTTCCAGGTAGACCGGGAAGATATCGGCACCAAGGAACAATGGTTCAAAAAAAGCCTTGATGATCAGATTAACCTCCCCGGCTCCATGCCCGAAAAGCTGAAAGGAGATGAAGTAACCGCCCGCACCCGGTGGACCGGAAGCTTGTATGACAGCTCTTACTATTTCAATCCATACATGGAGAAATACAGAATAGAAGGGCAAGTGAAACTTCCCTTTTTCTTGACTCCCGACAAACATTATGTAGGGGTAGCCTGGTATCAAAAGAAAGTTACAATACCTTCCAACTGGAAAGGAGAAAGAATCACTCTTTTCCTGGAACGCCCGCACATCGAAACGACCGTATGGGTCAATCAACAGAAACTCGGTATGCAGAACAGTCTTTGTGTCCCTCATGTGTATGATCTGACTTCTGCTGTTACTCCCGGCAAAACCTGCCTGATTACTATCCGCATCGACAACCGCATCAAAGAAATCAATGTAGGTCCCGACTCTCACAGCATCACCGACCAGACCCAAGGTAACTGGAACGGAATCGTAGGACGAATTGAATTACAAGCCACTCCCAAAGTTCATTTTGAAGACATTCAGATATACCCTGATTTACGCAATCAGAAAGCACTGGTACGCATGAACATACAGTCTGCCTCTTCCACCAAAGGAGATATTACACTTTCTGCCGAAAGTTTCAATGCGGACACTCAACACAAAGTAGCTCCTGTTCAGCAAAGCTTCCATATCCGTCCGGGAGACAATGCGATAGAGATGGAACTTCCTATGGGAAAAGATTTCCTCACATGGGATGAGTTCAATCCTGCACTGTATAAACTGACGGCAAAATTGACCAACGGTAAACAGTCCGACATCAAACAGGTACAATTTGGTATGCGCGATTTCAAGATAGAAGGAAAATGGTTCTACGTCAATGGTCGTAAAACAATGCTTCGCGGCACAGTGGAAAACTGTGATTTCCCATTGACCGGTTATGCTCCAATGGACGTAGCTTCCTGGGAGCGGGTGTTCCGCATTTGCCGCAACTATGGTTTGAATCACATGCGTTTTCATTCTTTCTGCCCGCCGGAAGCTGCTTTTATCGCAGCCGATCTAGTCGGTTTCTATCTGCAACCGGAAGGTCCGAGTTGGCCGAATCACGGACCAAGATTGGGTAACGGTCAGCCAATTGACAAATATCTGATGGACGAAACAATTGCCCTGACTAAAGAATACGGAAATTATGCATCTTACTGTATGTTTGCTTGTGGTAACGAACCTTCCGGACGCTGGGTGGCATGGGTGAGCAAGTTTGTCGATTATTGGAAAGCGACAGATCCGCGTCGTGTATATACGGGAGCTTCCGTAGGAAACAGCTGGCAGTGGCAACCTCACAATGAATACCATGTGAAAGCCGGAGCACGCGGTTTGAGTTGGGCAGGTGCACAACCGGAAAGCGAATCGGATTATCGCGCAAGGATAGACACCGTGAAACAACCGTATGTATCACATGAAACAGGTCAATGGTGCGTATTCCCGAATTTCAACGAAATCCGCAAATATACCGGAGTCAACAAGGCGAAGAACTTTGAGATTTTCAGGGATATTCTGAATGATAACCACATGGGAGGTCAAAGTTATGATTTTATGATGGCTTCGGGCAAATTGCAGGCACTTTGTTATAAGCATGAGATTGAAAAGACATTGCGTACCCCCGATTATGCAGGTTTCCAATTGCTGGCTCTCAACGATTATTCGGGTCAGGGAACGGCATTGGTCGGCGTACTGGATGTATTTTTTGAAGAGAAAGGATATATCAACGCGGAACAATTCAGACGTTTTTGCAGTCCGACTGTCCCCTTAGCCCGTATTCCGAAGTTTGTATATGCCAATGATGAAACATTCCATGCCGACATCGAAGTTTCCCACTTTGGTGCAGCCCCTTTGCAAGGAGCAAAAACTAGCTATACCATCAAAGACAAGTTCGGAAAGGTGTATGCCAAAGGAACTGTCGGCACACAAACGATTCCTATTGGAAACCTTTGTGCACTAGGCAGTGTGGATATGAATCTAAAGGAGATCGATACTCCGCAGAAACTAAATCTGGAAGTATGTATTGAAGGCAGCGATGCCGTCAATGACTGGGATTTCTGGGTATATCCTGCACAAGTGGAACTGACACAAGGAAGCGTATATACTACCGACACACTGGATGAAAAAGCCATTTCCGTACTGAAAGAAGGGGGAAATGTCTTGATTACGGCAGCGGGCAAAATACAATACGGAAAAGAAGTTAAACAATACTTTACTCCGGTATTCTGGAATACTTCCTGGTTCAAGATGCGCCCGCCGCACACAACTGGTATTTTCCTGAATGAATATCATCCTCTTTTCCGTGAATTTCCTACGGAATTTCATAGTAACCTGCAATGGTGGGAATTATTAAATAAAGCCCAAGTGATGCAATTTACCGACTTCCCGGCAGAATTCCAGCCAACCGTTCAAAGCATCGACACCTGGTTCATCAGCCGGAAAATCGGAATGTTGTTTGAAGCAAACGTATTGAACGGTAAACTGATGATGACCAGCATGGATATCACCTCTCAACCGGAGAAACGAATCGTTGCCCGACAAATGCACAAGGCAATCCTGGATTATATGAATTCGGATGCTTTCCGTCCAACAGAGAAAATATCTCCTGAGCTGATTCAGGCATTGTTCACCAAAGTGGCAGGAGATGTAAAATCTTATACCAAAGATTCGCCGGACGAGCTCAAACCGAAAATTAACTAAAAAGGAAATTATCAGGCACAGATTACACGAATTACACTGTTGCTTTATAGAAAGCGTAATTCTAAAAACCGTGAAATCCGCGTAATCCGTGCCTAAATTCTATAAACAATATACATTCATATTATTTATAATGAAAACTACCATCATAGGCTTACTACTCTTGGCTACAATAACCGTCCATGCCCAAGAAGAAGTCCGAACCTACCAACTGTCGGACGCACCCCGATATAGCGAGGAGACGGGATACGGATACGACCTCACCGCCACACCCGAGAAAGGGAGTAAATCACCTTTCTTCTTCTCTGTCCGTGTTCCGGACGGGAATTACAAAGTTACAGTACGCCTGGGAAGTAAAAAACAGGCAGGAGTGACCACCGTAAGAGGTGAGTCACGCCGGCTATTTGTTGAGAACCTGCCAACTAAAAAAGGACAATTCGTAGACGAAACATTTATCATCAATAAGCGTACCCCTCGTATCTCCGAAAAAGAATATGTACGAATCAAGCCCCGTGAGAAAGCGAAACTGAACTGGGATGATAAACTGACATTGGAATTTAATGGAGATGCACCTGTGTGTCAAAGTATCCGTATCGAACCTGCCGATCCGTCGGTCATCACTGTTTTTCTGTGCGGAAACAGTACGGTAGTCGATCAGGACAACGAACCTTGGGCTAGCTGGGGACAAATGATTCCTCATTTCTTCGGAACAGATGTTTGCATCGCCAATTATGCGGAATCCGGTGAATCGGCCAATACTTTTATCGGAGCAGGACGTTTGAAAAAAGCATTGAGCCAGATGAAAAAAGGCGATTATCTCTTCATGGAGTTCGGACATAACGATCAGAAGCAAAAAGGTCCCGGAAAAGGAGCTTACTACTCTTTTATGACCAGCCTGAAAACATTCATCGACGAAGCACGGGCACGTGGAGCATATCCCGTACTGGTTACTCCCACCCAACGCCGGAGCTTTGACTCAACCGGACATATCCGCGATACACACGAAGATTATCCGGAGGCCATGCGCTGGCTGGCCGCCAAAGAAAATATACCTTTGATTGACCTCAACGAAATGACTCGGACACTATATGAAGCGTTAGGCACGGAAACATCCAAACGCGCCTTCGTACACTATCCGGCAGGAACTTATCCCGGACAGACCAAGGCTTTTGAAGACAATACCCACTTTAACCCTTACGGCGCTTACCAGATAGCCCAGTGTGTGATTGAAGGTATGAAGAAAGCCGTACCCGAGTTAGCCAAGCACTTGAAAATAGATCCGGCATATAACCCGGCACACCCGGATGATGTGAATACTTTCCACTGGAACGAATCACCTTTCACAGAAATAGAGAAACCGGACGGAAATTGAGAGATAGGTATTAGGTATTAAGTATCAAGTATTAAGTATCAGGCATTAGATAAATATGAAAACCAAAAGCATCTTTCCCCTGTTCCTACTGGCAAGCACACTTTTGACAGCAGCTTGCGTCACCCCAACAGCCAAACAAGCAGGAAGTAACAGCTTCGAATGGGGGCAAGTACCGCAACAACCGGATTTGTCATGGGCTGACAGTGTAGGAAGCCGGCAAATGCCCGGAAACAGTCTTATTTTATCCGCCAATTCTTTTGGCGCAGTAGCAGACAGCACGGTGCTTAGCACAGAGGCTATCCAGAAAGCAATCGACAGTTGTTCCGTCTCCGGTGGAGGCACGGTCACCCTTCAACCGGGATATTATCAGACAGGGGCATTGTTCGTAAAAAGCGGTGTCAACCTGCAACTGGATAAAGGAGTGACTCTACTGGCTAGTCCTCACATTCATCATTATCCCGAATTCCGCTCGCGAATTGCAGGTATTGAGATGACATGGCCCGCGGCAGTAATCAACATTGTCAATGAAAAGAATGCTGCCGTCAGTGGAGAGGGAACGCTGGATTGCCGAGGCAAAGTATTTTGGGATAAATATTGGGAAATGCGGAAAGAATATGAAAAGAAAGGATTACGCTGGATTGTAGATTACGACTGCAAACGTGTACGGGGTATTCTCGTGGAACGCAGTTCGGACATTACCCTCAAAGGATTCACCCTGATGCGGACAGGCTTTTGGGGATGCCAGGTTCTTTATTCCAATTACTGTACCATAGACGGACTGGTCATTAATAATAACTTGGGAGGACACGGTCCCAGCACAGATGGCATCGACATCGACTCGTCTACTAATATTCTGATTGAAAACTGCGACGTCGATTGCAATGATGATAATATTTGTATCAAATCGGGACGCGACGCAGACGGATTGCGTGTCAATCTCCCCACGGAAAATATAGTAATACGCAACTGTATAGCCCGCAAAGGCGCAGGCCTCATCACCTGTGGCAGTGAAACCTCCGGCAGCATACGAAATATATTGGGATACAATCTTCAAGCAGTCGGCACCTCGGCCGTACTACGATTAAAGAGTGCCATGAACCGCGGAGGAACAATCGAAAATATCTATATGACCGACGTAAAAGCAGAAAACGTCCGCCACGTGCTGGCCGCCGATCTGAACTGGAATCCCAGTTATAGTTACAGCGTATTACCTAAAGAGTATGAAGGGAAAGATATTCCGGAACATTGGAGAGTAATGCTGACTCCGGTAACACCACCCGAAAAAGGTTATCCGCACTTCCGCAATGTATATGTATCGAAGATCAAAGCAGAAAATGTAGATGAATTTATCTCTGCTTCCGGCTGGAATGACTCGTTACGTCTGGAAAATTTCTATCTTTATGCCATCGAAGCGCAGACCAATAAACCGGGAAAAATCTGCTATACAAAAAACTTCAATTTGTCTGAAATCACATTGGATATGAAAGACAAAAACGCTATTGAACTAAAGGAAAATGAACAAAGTAATATCCACTTCAACTATGCTGAAACAACTCCTGACCACCGTACTGCTGGGAATCTTGCTCATTGATGCGCAAGCACAATCCCTGACTCCGCCTGCCGGTACTTTCCGGCTGGGAATATCGAAGGGAAATGAAAGTCACTGGCTGAAGCCTAAAGAAAAAGTAGAAGGGATCCATTTCCAATGGAAAGCCTTGCCCGATAGTCATGGATTTATTCTGGAAGTAGAAGTGACTTCCACATCAAAAGCGGATAAGCTCTTCTGGAGTTTCGGCGATTGCCGGCCGGATTCGGATATCAATGTCTTCAGTGTGGAAGGACAGGCTTTCACTTGCTATTATGGAGAAAGTATGAAATTACGTACTTTACAGGCTGTTACTCCCAGCGATGATATTCGCTTGAGCAACGGACATAAAGATGAAACTCCCCTGATGCTTTACGAATCGGGCAAACGGACGGACCGACCGGTATTGGTCGGACGTTGCAATCTCTCTCCACCCCCCTCTCAAGAAAAGGACACCAAGCCACTCCGACTTTACTTCTGTTTCTACGAACAGAATGAAAAAGCGGATTACAACTATTATATGTTACCGGATATTTTTGCCAAAATCGACAAAAAATGAAAAGAGCTTATTTATTATTCACTCTGTTAATTGGTTGCATCTATATACATGCAACCATTTATAACGTTAAGGACTTTGGAGCCAAAGCGGATGGAAAAACTATCGATTCTCCTGCTATCAATCGTGCGATTGAAGCAGCTGCAGAAGCCGGAGGAGGTACGGTTTACCTACCAGCCGGAGAATATGCCTGTTATTCTATCCGGTTAAAAAGTAACATTCATTTGTATCTGGAGCAAGGTGCGTGTATTCTTGCCGCTTTCCCCGGAAAAGAGGAAGGATATGATAGTGCCGAACCGAATGAACATAACAAATATCAGGATTTCGGACACAGCCATTGGAAGAATTCCTTAATTTGGGGAATCGGGCTGGAGAACATAACGATCAGTGGGCCCGGACTTATCTACGGTAAAGGGCTGACTCGCGAAGAAAGCCGTCTGCCGGGTGTAGGCAATAAAGCTATCAGCCTGAAGGAGTGTAGAAATGTGACTCTGAAAGATTTATCCATGCTGCATTGCGGACATTTTGCCCTGTTGGCTACAGGAGTAGATCATCTGACTATTCTGAATCTGAAAGTAGATACAAACCGGGATGGATTCGATATTGATTGTTGCCGGAATGTGCGTATCAGCCAGTGCACGGTGAACTCGCCCTGGGATGATGCCATTGTATTGAAAGCATCCTACGGTTTAGGACGCTTTCAGGATACGGAAAATGTGACGATCAGTGATTGTTATGTAAGCGGTTATGATAAAGGAAGTGTATTGGAGGGCACCTGGCAACTAGACGAACCGCAAGCCCCCGATCATGGTTACCGCACCGGACGCATCAAACTGGGAACAGAAAGTAGCGGAGGTTTCCGCAATATTGCGATTACTAATTGTATCTTTGAACATTGCAGGGGACTGGCATTGGAAACGGTAGACGGAGGACATCTGGAAGATATTGTTATCAATAATATAACGATGAGGAATATTGTCAACGCTCCTATCTTTCTCCGGTTAGGCGCACGTATGCGAAGCCCCGAAGGTACGCCTGCAGGCACCATGAAACGTATTCTCATCAGCAACATCAACGTTTGGAATGCCGACAGCCGTTATGCCTCCATCATCAGCGGAGTGCCGGGTGCATGTATTGAGGACGTCACTTTTCGAAATATTCACCTCTATTATAAAGGAGGATATAGCGAAGAGGATGGCAAACGCATTCCGCCCGAACAGGAGAAAGTATACCCCGAACCCTGGATGTTCGGCACTATTCCCGCCAAAGGATTTTATATCCGCCACGCACGGAATATTACCTTCGACGGCATCCGCTTCCACTTTGAACAACCGGACGGACGACCGCTTTTTGTAACTAATGACACAGAAAACATAGAATACTATAACACACCGAAAGAATAATGAATAAAAGACAATTGATAGTTCTTTGCCTGCTCGCCGCAGGTGGAGTAATGCAAGCACAACAATGGCCGGACACTCCGGTGGAAGCACGTCCCGGTGCCAGATGGTGGTGGCTGGGAAGTGCCGTAGACGAAAAGAACCTGACGTATAATCTGGAAGAATACGCACGCACCGGAATGGGAGCAGTAGAAATTACTCCTATCTATGGGGTGCAAGGTAATGACGCGAATGATATTCAGTTCCTTTCTCCCCGCTGGATGGAAATGCTTAAACATACACAGGCGGAAGGAAAACGTACGGGTATCGAGATTGATATGAACACCGGAACCGGATGGCCTTTTGGCGGACCTGAAGTCAGTATCGAAGATGCGGCTACCAAGGCTATCTTCCAAACATACGAAATAGAGGGCGGCAAAGAGATTGAACAGGATATCAATGTGACCGATCCCAAGCAACAACCATTTTCCGTACTAAGCCGGGTGATGGCATACGATGAAAAAGGCAAATGTATCAACCTAACTGCTCACGTCAAAAAAGATAAACTCCAATGGAAAGCGCCTGCCGGCAAATGGAAAGTGATTGCTCTTTACATCGGGAAAACAAGGCAGAAAGTGAAACGGGCAGCTCCGGGAGGAGAAGGCTATGTGATGAATCATCTCTCAAAAAAGGCGGTAAAAAATTATCTTTCCCGCTTTGACCGTGCTTTCAAAAGTAGCAAGACAAGTTATCCGCATACTTTCTTCAACGATTCATACGAGGTTTATCAAGCTGACTGGACGGATGATTTCCTGGAACAGTTCGCTCGCAGACGGGGGTATAAACTGGAAGAACATTTCTCCGAGTTTCTGGATGAAAATCGTCCGGAAGTTAGCAGACGTATCGTGTCGGATTACCGGGAAACCATTTCCGACCTCTTATTGGAGAACTTCAGTCATCAATGGACAGACTGGGCACACAAAAACGGTAGTATCACCCGTAATCAAGCACACGGTTCGCCCGGTAATCTGATTGATATCTATGCTTCCGTGGATATTCCGGAATGTGAAGGTTTCGGATTGTCGCAGTTCCATATCGAAGGATTGCGTCAGGACTCATTGACCAAAAAGAATGATTCGGATCTGTCTATGCTGAAATATGCCTCCTCGGCAGCTCATATTGCAGGAAAAACGTATACTTCTTCCGAAACATTTACATGGCTGACGGAGCATTTCCGTACTTCCCTGTCGCAATGTAAACCGGATATGGATTTGATGTTTGTTTCCGGAGTCAATCACATGTTTTTCCACGGTACTCCTTATTCTCCGAAAGAAGCCGAATGGCCCGGATGGCTGTTCTATGCTTCTATCAATATGAGTCCGACGAACAGTATTTGGCGTGATGCCCCTTCTTTCTTCCATTACATTACCCGTTGTCAGAGTTTTCTGCAAATGGGACGGCCGGATAATGATTTCCTGATTTATCTTCCGGTATATGATATGTGGAACGAGCAACCGGGACGATTGTTACTGTTCACCATCCACCACATGGATAAACTCGCTCCCAAATTTATCAATGCTATCCATCGTATTAATAACAGCGGATATGACGGGGATTATATCTCTGACAACTTTATTCGCAGTACCCGTTTCAAGAACGGACAGTTAGTTACATCGGGCGGCACTGGTTATAAAGCCTTGGTAGTACCTGCCGCGCACTTGATGCCGAGTGATGTGCTGGCGCATCTGTATGAACTAGCCAAGCAAGGAGCTACCATTGTATTCCTCGAAAACTATCCGACAGATGTACCGGGATATGGTCAGTTGGATCAGAAGCGAAAAAGTTATCAACAGACTTTGAAGAATCTGCCTGCCGTATCGTTTTCAGAAACAACCGTTACTCCGATTGGGAAAGGTAAGATTATCACCGGAACGGATTATGCACGTACATTGGCCTGTTGCAATATCCCTGCGGAAGAAATGAAAACAAAATTCGGGTTACAGACCATTCGAAGAGTAAATGACACAGGACATCATTACTTCATCTCTTCATTGCAGAACAAAGGAGTAGATGGTTGGATTACTTTAGGTACAAATGCCGAAACAGCCGCTCTCTTTAACCCCATGACCGGAGAATGTGGAGAAGCGAAAGTGCGTCAGGTAGACGGAAAGACACAAGTCTATCTGCAATTAAAATCGGGCGAGTCTATCATCCTGCAAACATACCGACAACCTTTACAAGCATCCAAGCCGTGGAAGTATGTAAAAGAACAACCCTTTAGTCTTCGCCTGGACCATGGCTGGAAATTGCACTTTGCTGAAAGTAAACCGGAGATTCAGGGTACATTTGATATAGACCGTCCATGTTCATGGACAAACATAGATCATCCGGCAGCCCAAACAAATATGGGGACTGGCGTTTATTCTTTGGATATTGAGTTGCCGGCTCTGAAAGCTGACAACTGGATTCTTGACTTGGGAGACGTACGCGAAAGTGCCCGTGTCCGAATCAACGGACAGGAAGCAGGCTGTGTATGGGCAGTGCCTTATCAGCTTAAGGTAGGACAACTCCTGAAACCTGGAAAAAACCACATCGAGATAGAAGTCACTAACCTCCCTGCGAATCGAATTGCAGAATTGGACAGACAGGGAGTGCAGTGGCACAAATTCAAGGAAATCAATATTGTAGATTTAAGATATCGTCCGGCTAATTATGGGCATTGGGCTCCTATGCCTTCCGGTTTGAATAGTGAAGTACGGTTGATTCCGGTAGATTTTATACAAGTCACCACAGAGGACACAAAGGACGCAGAGGTGAAAACGGTCCGGATATAAACTAAACAGATGGATCTTCTACTTTATTAGTGAAAGATAATTTCTTTCACTAATAACTTTTATATCTTTCTTTCTAAAAAAAGTGATCGGACTTGCATTCCAGTTTTCGTTTGACTTAAGTTAAGCGATAGTTTGACTTAAGTTATTCTATCGTTTGACTTAAGTCAAACGAAAACTCATTAGGGAATGAAAAAGATATTGTCTTCAAAGAAAACAATTAAATATAGTATAGCGGCAGATTATTTCTTGCCAGTGCTACTTTAAATTTCTTACAGCCTGTTCAAGTTGTTTCAATGCCTGTTCCAGCACAGCACGCGGACAAGCGATATTCAGCCGCATAAATCCTTCGCCTTCTTTGCCAAACGTTGTTCCGTCATTCAATGCAAGATGTGCATCTTCTACGAAAAGGCGGTTCAGCTGGTCCTGATTGAGTCCCAACGCACGACAATCCAGGAAAATAAGATAAGAGGCTTGCGGACGAATCATTTTAATGGCAGGAATATGTTCTTTCAAGTATGTCTCCGTAAAGTCCACATTTCCTTTAATATAGGCTACCACTTGATCCAGCCATTCCGTTCCATGACTGTAAGCAGCCGCTACACTAAGGTAAGCAAACAGGTGCCCTTCATTGAATTCACTGGCTTCCATATAGGTTTGGAAACGATGGCGAAGTTCGTCATTTTCTATGATTGCATAAGAGCTTGCCAGCCCCGGCATATTGAATGCTTTGCTCGGAGACATAAAGACAAGTGAATTCATTCGTGCTTTTTCCGAAATCAAAGCAAAAGTAGAATGTTTATAAGGTGGTAAGGTCAAGTCGGCATGAATCTCGTCCGAGATCACCAGAGTACCGCTTTCATAACAGATATCAGCTATTTGAGAAAGTTCCTCTTTTGTCCATACGCGACCGCCCGGGTTATGGGGATTACTTAAAATCAGTAATTTGCACCCTTGTATATCCCAGCGAAAACGGTCAAAGTCGATATGATACTGTCCATCTTCCAGTACCAATGGGCTGTATACTACTTCACGCTCATTCTTCTGCGTTACCAAAAAGAAAGGATGATAAACAGGAGGCATGACCATTACTTTATCACCTTTTTGCGTAAAACATTGAATAACGAAAGCCAATCCGCGGACAATACCGGGAGTGAAAGTCAACATCTCTTCGCGAATCGTCCAGCCATGACGCTCTTTCACCCAATTAACAATAGACTCCGACCATTCTTTGCAAGCAAAAGTATATCCGAGCACTTCATGTTCCAGCCGTTTTCTCAAAGCCTCTATTACAAAAGGAGCCGTACGGAAATCCATATCAGCTACCCACATTGGAATCAAGTCATTGCGTCCCCAACGGCTTTCTACAGCATCCCATTTTACGGAATCTGTACCGTTACGGTTTATTATTTCATCAAAATTATAGTTCATACTGCACAATGTTTTTATGTTATGTGAGACAAAAGTAGTACATTTGTACTCAATTCAAAAAGGAATTTATGACGAAAGCTTTATTTTTTGATATAGACGGAACGCTGGTCAGTTTTAAAACTCACCGTATACCGTCTTCTACCATCGAGGCGTTGGAAGCCGCCCATGCAAAAGGGCACAAAATATTTATCGCTACCGGACGCCCGAAAGCTATTATCAACAACCTTTCCGAACTACAAGACCGGAATCTCATAGATGGATACATAACCATGAACGGGGCTTATTGTTTTGTCGGTGAACAGGTTATTTATAAAAGTGCCATACCGCAGAAAGAGGTGAAAGCAATGGCAGCTTTCTGCGAAAAGAAAGGTGTTCCCTGCATTTTCGTAGAGGAACATCATATTTCTGTCTGCCAACCTGATGATATGGTGAAAAAGATATTCTACGATTTTCTGCATGTGAATGTAATTCCTACTGTATCTTTTGAAGAAGCAACAAGCAAGGAAATTATACAGATGACTCCTTTTATCACAGAGGAAGAAGAAAAAGAAATCCGTCCGTCTATCCCCACCTGCGAAATCGGACGCTGGTATCCCTCATTCGCAGACATAACAGCCAAAGGAGACACCAAGCAGAAAGGGATTGATGAAATCATCCGTTACTTCGGCATAAAGTTGGAAGAAACAATGGCATTCGGAGATGGAGGAAATGATATCACTATGCTTCGCCACGCAGCTATCGGAGTTGCTATGGGACAGGCTAAGGAAGACGTGAAAGCTGCCGCCAATTATGTGACGGCTCCCATTGACGAGGACGGAATAAGTAAGGCAATGAAACATTTCGGAATTATTTAATAATGTGCCGATTTACCAATGCGCCCAAAAAACTATTATCCCGCGATTTCATGACACAACGTATTGGCAAATTAGCACATCAACAAATTTGCATATTATTATATTATGAGCGTAGACACTAACAACGCTGAGTTTCAGGATGCACTGAATCTGATTCAATATACCCGTCAATCGGTTTTTCTGACAGGAAAAGCCGGTACGGGAAAATCTACATTCCTGCGTTATGTCTGCGAGCATACCAAGAAGAAGCATGTTGTACTTGCACCGACCGGAATTGCCGCAATCAATGCCGGTGGAAGTACGATGCATAGCTTCTTTAAATTACCTTTTTATCCGTTATTGCCGGATGATCCTAATTTAAGTCTCCAACGTGGCCGTATTCACGAGTTCTTCAAATACACCAAGCCACATCGTAAGTTGCTGGAACAAATAGAACTGGTCATTATCGACGAAATCTCTATGGTACGGGCAGACATCATCGATGCCATCGACCGTATCTTACGAGTTTATTCACATAATCTTCGCGAACCTTTCGGTGGAAAACAACTCTTATTGGTAGGAGACGTCTTCCAACTGGAACCCGTTGTAAAGAACGATGAGCGGGAAATTTTGAACCGCTTCTATCCCACTCCCTACTTTTTCTCTGCCAGAGTGTTCGGACAAATAGACCTCGTCTCTATCGAACTTCAAAAAGTATATCGACAGACGGACCCTGTATTCGTCAGTGTCCTCGACCATATCCGCACCAATACAGCCGGAGCTGCAGACCTGCAACTACTCAACACCCGCTACGGAAGCCAGATTGAAGAATCTGAAGCAGATATGTACATCACACTCGCCACCCGAAGAGATACGGTCGACTCCATTAATGAGAAGAAATTAGCAGAACTCCCCGGTGATTCCATTACTTTTGAAGGAGTTATCGAAGGAGATTTTCCGGAAAGCAGTCTGCCTACTTCACAAGAGCTTGTACTCAAACCCGGTGCACAAATCATCTTCATCAAAAATGATTTCGATCGCAGGTGGGTAAACGGTACGATTGGTGTCATTGCCGGAATTGATGAGGAAGAAGAAACCATCTACGTCATCACCGACGATGGAAAAGAATGTGATGTAAAACTGGAATCATGGCGAAATATCCGCTACCACTACAACGAAAAAACAAAAGAAATAGAAGAAGAAGTATTAGGCAGCTTCACTCAATACCCCATCCGGTTAGCATGGGCCATCACTGTTCATAAAAGCCAGGGACTGACCTTCAGCCGTGTAGTCATCGACTTCACCGGCGGTGTATTTGCCGGAGGACAAGCATACGTAGCACTTAGCCGTTGTACCTCACTGGACGGCATCCAGCTCAAAAAGCCTGTCAACCGTGCCGATGTTTTCGTCCGCCCCGAAATCGTCAACTTTGCCGGACGCTTCAACAACCGCCAAGCCATCGACAAAGCCCTGAAACAAGCACAGGCCGATGTGCAATATGCCGCCGCTTCACGTGCCTTCGACAAAGGGGATATGGAAGAATGTCTGGAACAGTTTTTCCGTGCCATCCATTCCCGCTACGATATTGAGAAACCTGTTCCCCGTCGTTTGATCCGCCGTAAACTCGGCATTATCAATACACTGAAAGAGCAGAACAAGAAGCTCAAAGAACAGATGCGCGAACAACAGGAACGTATACGACAATACGCCCACGAGTACCTGTTAATGGGAAACGAATGTATCACCCAAGCCCACGACGTACGTGCCGCCCTTGCCAACTACGACAAAGCCCTTAGCCTCGACCCCAACTACATAGATGCCTGGATAAGAAAAGGAATCACACTCTTCAACAGCAAAGAGTACTTCGACGCTGAAAACTGTTTCAACACCGCAGTCAGCCTCCATCCTGCAAACTTTAAAGCAGTCTATAACCGTGGAAAGCTCCGACTAAAAACAGAAAACACAGAAGGCGCCATCGCTGACCTGGACAAAGCCACCAGCCTGAAACCCGAACACGCCGGCGCACACGAACTTTTCGGGGATGCCCTGTTAAAAGCCGGAAAAGAAGTGGAAGCTGCGTTACAATGGAGAATTGCAGAGGAACTGAAAAAAAAGAAGAAGTAATAAATCTACATAAAAGAAGAAGACGGAAACCGTCCGTTTTCTTCCTCACCGACCAACACCCCGTTCCTCACCGAGGAAAGACCTGTTCCTCACCGAGAAAGAGAGCATTGCTCACCGAGGAACGGATCCCCCACCTACAACCCCTTGTAGAACCATTGTCTCCTTTGGCGAATCATACACAAATATATTTACAGACTAGATTCGGATCAATCCGAAAAAAAGATTACTTTATAGGCAATTCTCAAATTCTGTATAACCTATAGATCTGTGGTAAATTCTTTTTCATCCATCACGGTACAGGTTATTAGTTAAATGAAAATTTAGCGGTTAAATGGGAATTTAGTGGTTAAATGGGAATTTTGCAGTTAGGCTGAAAGCCTTACAATTATATATTTATTGGGGTGCCCTGAAAGGGCTTA
>OGXO01000278.1_pt1 | contig 28912 bp, 38 predicted proteins | sample 1576321 | NCBI WGS metagenome assembly OGXO01 (sample SAMEA3541568, study PRJEB24748) | human gut metagenome | biome: human gut; feature: human-associated habitat; material: faeces | place: China | collected 2012 | reverse complement strand
CCGGCCGATGGCCACCTTCCCATCGTAGGCTGGATTGCTCAGGATGCAGCGAATGGAGCTGTCAGTCCATAAATCCCCATTTCTGGGCTTAATACCATGTTGGTTAAGATACCTGCGGATGATAGTGATCCCCTTCCGATCTGGACCCGTGAACATAGAGAAGATCATCCGGCAGACAGATGCCTCCAAATCATCAAAGGCAAGGGTCCAGCCCTTTTCGTTCTGAAGTTTAACTCGTTTGTATCCATAGGGAGCGGCGTTGAACGGCCATTTTCCTTCTTTGGCTGCAGCATAACGTCCGGCCTGCATCCGGCGCTTGATCGTCTTATATTCTCGGCGGCTCATAAAAAGGCCAAATTCGAAATATTCTTCGTCAAATTCATTTGATGGGTTATAAGTCTTCTGCGGTGTAATAATGAAAGTGTTGGAATACTGGAAGGCCCGCTGCACGGTCCCCTGGTAAATCGTGTCACCCCTGGCCAGACGTTCGATCTCCATGACCAGAACGCCGTCCCAGATTCCGGATTCCACCTCCTTCAGAAGTTTCTGCATCACCGGACGGGCAGCGATCGATTCCCCGGAGACAATTTCCCGGTAAATGTTTCCGATGATCAGATTCCGCTGTCTGGCCAGGGAGAGAAGAGTGCGTTCATGGCGGGCCAGGGTTTCGCCTTGCCCGGCTTGTTCTGCCTCCAGGTCTTTCCTGGACTTTCGTAGATAGATACAATACGACATAATATCATCTCCTTATGTATTGTATGTGAAAAATGGGTACAAAAATAACAGCCAGCTTGGAACGTGTGTTCCGCTTGCGAAGCTGTTCCGAAGATGATACAATATTTTTGGTTAAGCTGTAGCATCTCCGGAGGTGTTATAGTAAAATCTCCCAACCGTATTGTCTACTGGGTGGACAGGGAGTAATTTTTTCGTCCCGGTGCTGCAACACCGGGGCGTTTTTTATCCCAATAACTTATTTTCATTAACTTGGTCTTCCATTGGTGGAATTTCTAGGTTTGAAATAAGTAATTCTTTTGCAGTTCTTTTTGTGTTTACAGAGTAGTCTAAGTATATGGGTTGTTTTTTGCTGTTTTTATACATTTTTTGTATCTCTACAGAGTCATCATAACTAACAAGCCAAGGATAGGCTTTCTTTTTTATAAAGTTTGCCAGATTACGATGTTGATCATCTTTGTAATAAAATCGATATAGTGATGCTCCTTTCACATAGTATGGAGGATCAATATAGACAAAAGTATTGTTGTTTCTTCGGTATTTCGTGTGTTGTTTTAGAAAGATAAGAGCATCCAGATTACACAGTTCGATATGATTCCTGTAACGGGATAATTCTAAAATGCTCTCTATAATACGATCTTTATTAAAACGACAATCAATTTTGTATTCAGAGGTTTGTTCCATTCCTCCGAGAGGATTAGCTTTTAAAATACCTGAAAAGTTTGTCCTATTGAGAAATAAACCCGCGAATCCAATTTGTAAGGCGGTTTTATCGGTTAAATAGTCGGCATTGCGATAATGTGACATTTCGACCCAGGTGTTGAGAGTGATATCAACATTTTCGATTAGCTGGATGAGCTCTTCTGTATTATTCATAACAGAATACCAGAAATTATAAATTAAAGGATCTAATTCATTGATGATAGCTTTCTTTATAACCTTTTTTTCAAGTAAACCGAACGAAACAGCAGCACTACCAGCATATGCCTCGTAGAAAGTGCAGCCAGTTAAATTTTCAGCTTTTAACAATTTTTCTATGTATGGCACTAATTTAGACTTTGCGCCTGGGTACCGTAAAGGATTCTTAATGAGCATATTATCACCTCCTAAGACGATTATACGGGATAGATCGCAATTTGGCCAGAACTATTCCACTGGATCAAAAGAAGAAAGACCATTTTTTTCAGCCAGCTGATTATATACGTAGATAAATGAATTTAAAAAAGCTTTGTAAGTGCTTTCTTCGGAAATTTTCCAGTAATTATATAGTTTAGAATTTCCGCGTCCCCAATATCGCTTTTGCTCATTAAACCAATTTTTGTATTGCTGTGAATCAGCATTTCGTTCAATCAAAGTTGGATAATTTGCAAAACATTTCTTTTTATCATATTTTCCGAGTTCCATGTCCCAGAATGAATCTGTCTCATCCAAAGAATATAGAAATTTGTAAAACATTTCTTCTGGACAAAGATTGGTAGGAAGAAACAATATATATTTGCCTTTGTATTTCTTGATTTTATTTTGTATGCTACTTTTATTTTTATCACCATCAAGGATTAGAATACTTTCAGTTATAGGCTTTAATTTGACGCGTAATAACTCTAAATAAGATTCTGCGCCTATAGAACATGGACTAAAAACAATATTTTTCCGATATCCTCCGTTTAATAAAGATTTTACGAAAGACAGAGCTACATCATCTTCTGTGAAAACAGTAATTTTAGTTTCAGGTTCGGATGAATTTTTAACAGAACCAGATAATTCTAAAATCACATCATCAATTGAAGTAACATTTTTGGTTTTCACATATTTTCCTTCCTGTTTCAAATATACAAGTTTAGCCTCATTTGTATTATATTTATCAAAGAAAGTTGCTTTGATAATAGAAGGAGAGTGGGTTGTAAAAATAAATTGAATCTTATACAAGCTGGAATATTTATATAAGCGTTTGATAAGACGCATTTGTGCTAAAGAGTGAAAAGTTGATTCAATCTCATCAATTAGTAATATTCCCCCCTTGTAGTCATGCGGATACTTATCTTTTAAGCGCTTAAACGATAAAACAGCTATTAATATTTTACCTAAATTGTCTTGACCTGCGGAAATTGCAAGTGCATCATGTTCTGACGAATGAATAGATGCAGTATATTTTTCTGTAGAATGGATAGTATCAATTTCTATATCGTCTGATAATACTGACATAATATCTTTATATTCAAGAGATAAAAACTGCTGTTCTTCTGGAGTGAGTTGATCAATATATTCAAAGTCCTCTTCCTCTCCAATGGGTGATACTCTCTTTAGACTAAGATAATATACTGGAATTTGAGGGTATCCAGTTCCAGCACCTTTTCCAGCTGTAGACCAAAAACGTAGAATAGGATCGGTTTTTGATCTATATATGCTGTGGGCTTCAAAATAATCATTCTTATAGATATTTGGATATAGGTTGAGTCTCCATTTATGTGTTCCTGGGACATCTTTTTCCGATAATTTGAATTTTTCGCCAAATTGGGATTTATATTTATATCCATCTATAGTACTTTCTCCATACATGATATGCCCTTTACTTATGGAAAAAGTTTGGCCTAAAATACCAAGTAAAGTGGTTTTCATTGTACCATTATGTCCTACAATTGCAGTAAGTTTTGAGCCGAGTTCAAAATCAACATTATTTAGAGCCCTAAAATAATCGATATGAGCACTTTTAATTATCACTATAGATCCTCTTTTCTTTTGTATTTAATAATCGCCTGGGCGGTTATAACTTAATGAGACTTTTTCATTTTTTGGCTAATACGGTATTGTTCGGCATCTGGAACATCGATAAACTCAACAGTTTTGTCAAAATTCTTTTTAACAACATCTTTTATTTCGTCTAATGTAACATTAAAGAATTCTCTTCTGGTATTAACCATGTTTAGCTTTCTATCTTCAAATGCCTTATGTAAAGCAGCTTCGAGTGCAGGAGCATCGTCTGAGAATATCATTGCATGGACATCAAAATTGAAAGGTACTGAGGCATCCCCTAGCTCATCAATACGATCCTGGGGGTCAAGTCGTCTGGTCATACCTATTTTATAAACATTTTCACCAAAGGCTCCTATGTTAGATATTACATATACATATCCTGCTCGTTGATTGGCTTCCCTATAATCAATGTCTTTGATAGCTTTGTCAATTTCTTGAAGTTGTTTCTCTAATTCGTCCTTCTTCTTTAGTAGATCAGCATCAGAGGGAGAGGCCTCTAATTGTTTTAAAATTTTTTCATAAGCAGTATGATAATGGGTTTGTTCTTTCTCAATTTTCTTTCGTTGGGCTTCAATTTCTTTTTGAAGCTTTGCAGCCTCTCTCATCTCAGCTCGTGCAGCTTTTTGAGCTTCCTTTTCTTCGTGTTTCTTTTGCTGATACTCAAATGCCAGTCTTAACTCTTTCACTTTCAAATCAAGATAAGCCGGATTTATAGAAATATTCATAACAGATCCTAGCTTTGAGATGGCTTCGGCTGATTTATATATTCTATTTAAAGATAGGTCAAAATTTGTATATTTAATCTTATTGACCAACTCATCACATTCAGTATTAAAAGCACGCAACAAGAGCTTTTGTGTATCTGAAACCATTTTTCTTCCTTGAGAAGAACTGCCATTGACCTGCCAATTTGTATTACCAAGAACAGCAATTTTATCCTTAATAAAAGCTTTTTCTCGCGCTCGAATTTTTGCCAGCTCTTCTTTGTAGTCCAGGGCATTTGCAAAGTCAAACTGCGGTTTGTATAGACCAAACTCTTGGACAAGGATGTCATCATCTAAAGATACTAATTGCGACTTTCTTTTTTTGATTTCAGCATCTAGATTATTTATATTGGCAACTCTTTTTCCAATATCTTCTTCAATGTGAGATATGTTTTCTTCAAGGTTTTCCTTCTTCTGTTTCAGATCGAATAGTAACGCCTGTAAAGCTTGAGCGTCTTTCATTTCTGGAGTTAGTAAATTATGCATATTGCAGTTATCATTATAAAGACGCTGATTATCGGCCTTAAGTTGCTCGATTTCCGTTTTGAATTGATTCACTTTAAAAAGATCGCTTATACCCATTTTTCCTCCTCATTTGTTCCTTACATTGAGAATATATAAACGCCGGAGCGGTTATCTAGTATTATTTGTTTTTTGATACTTTTTGACGGTGAATATCAGTTAAGCATTCATTCATAAATCGTTCTGAAATATATACCTCATAACATTCCTCAGACCCTACATTGAGAAATAAATTCTGGAGTTATATTAAACATCGTATAACCATTTTTCTTCCATAGCCCGGAGACGTTGTCTGTCTTCTGGAAAATCCCTGAAATAATCGGTGCAACTTATATTAGAAAAATTCCGGTCAACCGATGGAATTTCGCATATATGACAGTGGCTATCGTAGGAGTTATATAAAATTTTTCCACAAAAGTCACATCTTTTTTTACTCCACACGAAACAGTTCTGATCCGAGTTATAGAACTGAGCATACATGGCCTTGTCAAGAATAGTCATTTTATGAGTTACAACTTTTCTGCGCCATTTTCTATAATCTATATAGGCATTGTCAGCAGCCTCGAAAGACATACTGAATAATTTTGATACGTCATTTGCATTTTTGCACTGTGCATAGTGTATGGCCATTCTTGGGGCCAGAATGTTACTGGCAAATGCATTGGCCTCTTTTTCATTCTGATCAGAAGGATATGTGTGCCCTAAAACATGATGTCCAAGTTCGTGCATTAGAGAAAATCTTATACGTCCTTCTGGCCTATCCGTATTATATGCTACGATTTTGGATGCTCCAGAGCGAAAAGCATCTTCTGAATAATCCAGACACAAGGCATACAACTCCGAATTCTTCTGTTGAAGTTCCCTATAAGTGAAAAGACGATATCCATAATGAATAAGCATTTCTTCACAGTTAATAGGAAAGGAATGTACATTACACTCATGAAACACTTTTATGGTAGCTGTGACTATTCTATTGATATCCAAAAAAAATCAGTCCTCTGCTAATCTATTTCGGACAAAAGTTTGATTAATCTCATTTTTTGCTCTGTTGAGAAGTCCTTTCCATTACGAGCAATAAGCTGTTCTACATCCTCATATGAGGGCTCTATAGTTTTTGTACGAGGTACATCGTCAAAATCATCTAATGTACATCCTAAAACACGAGCAATCGCTTTTAACGTTTCAAGTTTTGGGTCTTTTGTGACACCGGACAATATTTTATCCAGAGTACCCTTTGGAACGCCTGATTTTTCTGCTAGCTCGGCTGTTGTCATTCCAAGACGCCTCTTGTATTCCTCTATTTTCTCCAGGCCCATATTCTAATCCTCCTTATGAAATGAATATAGCACCGTTGACGGATATAGTCAAGAAATATATTTCCGTTAAAAGTTACAAATTAATAGTTGACGGAAAAAACTTTCTACTTTTGTATTGACAATAGTAATCAACGGCTATATAATACGAGCGTAATAACCGTTAACGGAAAAAGAAAGGAGTGGTTCAATGTACAGAGTACTTCGGGGAGAAATGGTTAAGGCCAATATTAGTATTCACGATTTGGCATTAAAAATCGGAATCACTGAGAGAAGCCTTCGTAACAAGATTAACGGTGTAACCTCATTTACTTGGAACGAAGTGCTTGAAATAAGAGGAATAGTTTCTCCCACAATGTCTCTTGAGGAACTTTTTAAAGTAGCATAAACCAAACATTTGTTCGATAAAATTACTATAGCATTTCCTTATACGGAAATCAACTGGTAATTATCGCAATGCAAGAGGTGTCCTATAAAAAGGATAAGGAGGTGAGGTAGGTGGTAAGACCAAGAGGGACTGACTCGGCGAAGGTCATTCAAGTCATTCAAACAAAGTCCCTACGTGGAGAAGGGACGCAGCAGGATTTATGCAGGATTGTTACTCAATACTGGGATTTTGATGGGACGTTACTGGCAGAAAATGACCCCTGTATTACGGAGTCCGAGACACAGGGGGATGATTGATCATATATTGAACTTCAATCTGTTTAAGGAATATGTCCATATAGCCTTTTAGCAATTCAAAATCGTGCTGAGGATATTTGCGTTTGTAGTGTGTATAGTCATTACCAAGAATGCGAACTACATCTGCTGTGTTTATTAAATCTGGTTGATTAAGATATTGACTAATGGCATCGAATAGTTTTTTTTCTTCGACATTATTAGCAGGTTCGTGGAGTTCATTTATGGCAAAATCTTTTACTAATACTTCTAGTGAAGCACGATAACCTATTGCGGCCAGTTCGATATTTCCTGCATATTCCGATTGTAGAGCTTGATTATACATATCTATAAATCTAGGAGAAATAGTGGCTAAAGTATCATTGCAATAAGGAATAAAAGACAATTCTGGAAACATGCATACATTAGGAGCTTTTCCAGATCCGTCACTTACACATGCAAAGAAAAATGACTTTCCGCAGGCGGTACACCTGCAAACGGCAGATATAAGTGCTTTCCCATCTAAGCTGAAATTCGCCTTATTTGTTATTACTGCATCAGTGCCTGTTTTGCAGTAAGGACTTACGGAGGGTTTCTGATAATTAAAATTGTAGCTTGCAGAAAATTCAGAGCCTTTTTTTTCAAGATAGTTCATTTTGTCTCATTCCTTTCATCATTTGATAGGAAGATTATACCAGATACCAGCAACCCGGACAATCCGTAGCGCATAAGTTTAACTAAACCCCAGGGAGGGATGCAGATTGATTGTAGAAACGCAGAAACATGGAGAGTGTACCTGTCACTTTGATGACAGTGCGTACATACAGAAAACACAGGAGGAAGTAGATAGCGTACTATGTATGTTCTCAGCCTTTGTTCTGGACTGTGTGCGAAAGAAGAAGACCGCCTGAGGCGGTTGAAAGGAGGGACAAGCTTGAAGAATCATTTGATCATAATGAAAGATGTACTGATCGGCACCGCGATCGTCTGGCTGCCGATCATGCTGGTTGTGATCGCCGGCGGCCTGATGCAGGCGCTAGGGCTATGAAAGTGAAAGGAGGTGAGGAGAGTGAAGGAGATAGCAACATTGAAGACAGACAGCGAGTTTAAAGAGTTCCTGGAAGGATTCCGCAAGGATGCGGATCTGGAAAGTCTCAAAAGCTACACATCAAAAAGATGCCAGTTGGTCGACAAGATCTGTATGCTGGATCCGGATAGCGTATTCAACGTCCGGCAGCTGAAAGAGATCTTCGACCTGGCAAAATAAAAAGCGCGCCCTTAAATGAGGCGGCAACCTCGGGCGCACTTGTAACTAATCAACTTTATTGTAAGCGATAGAAAGGAAAAAGTAAAGGTGGCACAGACACAATTTGAAATCATAAAGCATTTACACAGTTTCCCCGTGGTGGAAGGAATGAAGTATCAGAAAGAGATCAACCTGGTTTCCTGGTACGGGAAGGAGCCTAAATACGACATCCGGGGATGGAGTGAGGGGCAAGGCTGCAGGAAGCCTGGGCGCGGGATCTCGTTATCGGAAGAGGAGTTCCGGGAACTGATCAGCATCGGAGAAGATCTTTTGTATTGAGAGGTGACGGGACATGTACATAGGAATCGGCCCGGAAGAGGGCAGAAGAGTCTATGAAAAGGATGCCTTCGGGTACGCCTGCCAGGAGGTCCTTTACGGTACGCCGGAGGAGCAGAAGATCTTCATGGATCTGGTGAAAGACTGCAGTGACATCAAGGAGCTTGCTAAAGAAGTAGTGGACTGGTTCTATTCCGGGAACTGGTACCACAACGGATCGGATGAAAAGGAAACGGTCTATATTATCCGGTTTTCGGACAAGCGGCTGCGTGCCTTTTACGGGACTTATCTGCAGGCGGTGGAAAGCGCACGGGAAGAAGCCGGCAGGCTGGGGCTGGGCTTTGTAGTGAATTAAGGAAATAGGAAGGAGAAAACGAAAATGAATGAAGTAATGATGCACCAGGGCGGCGAACTGATGAGCCGCAATACGCAGACTGAAATGATGATCAGTCGGCAGGCACAGGAAGTGCAGGCGGCCATGGTCATTGCAAAGAAGTTTCCCCGGGATGAGGTGGACAGCTTCAACCGGATCCTGCGGTCCTGTCAGAGAAGATCTCTTGCAGAGAGCGCCATGTATGAATACCCCAGAGGTGGAACAAAGGTGACAGGACCATCTATCCGTCTGGCCGAGGCCATGGCGCAGAACTGGGGAAATCTGGATTTTGGGATCACGGAGCTTGAGCAGCGAAATGGAGAGTCTCAGGTGATGGCCTATGCCTGGGATCTGGAAACGAACACACGGCAGGTGAAAATCTTCAGTGTTCCGCATATGCGGAGTACAAAGAAAGGGAATGTCCCGCTTACGGACCCAAGGGATATCTATGAGATGGTGGCCAACCAGGGCGCAAGAAGGCTGAGATCCTGCATCCTGGGAATTATTCCGGGTGATGTGGTAGATGCTGCGGTGGCAGAGTGTCAGAAAACATTAACAACCGGAAACACAGAGCCTCTGATCGACCGTGTTCGGAAAGGGATCAAGATGTTTGAGGACAAGTTTTCCGTTACTCAGGAAATGATCGAAAAATATATCGGATGTAAAAGCGAGGCTTTCAGCGAAAATGACATGATCCGGTTAAACAATGTGTATCGATCCCTGAAGGATGGTATGGCAAAAAGAGAAGATTTTTTTGAGATCCCTGCGCCGGATGCCGATAAGGCAGACTCAGAGATCCAGGATCCGTTTGCGAAACAGCAGAAAACCGAGGAAAAGAAATCCGGAAAGAGAGGCGTAAAGAAGGATGCAGAAGAAACTGGAACTGGATCAGAATAATTACTATTCCCCGGAAGCCAATCAGCAGTATTTTTCTGTATCGCAGTATAAAGACTTCATGCAGTGTGAGGCTATGGCCTTGGCGAAAATCCGGGGAGAGTACAGGCCGGAAATGACCAGGGCCATGCTGACAGGATCTTTTGTGGATTCTTACTTTGAAGGAACACTTGATCAGTTCATGAAAGATCATCCGGCAGTCTTTACAAGAAAGCAGGAACTGCGTAGCGAGTTCCGGAAGGCAAACGAGATCATAGCCCGGATTCGGTCAGATGAATTGTTTATGAAGTTTATGTCTGGTGAAAAACAGCGGATCATGACTTTTGATCTCTTCGGTGTGCCGTGGAAGATGAAGATGGACAGTTATCTTCCTGGAATCTGCATTACTGATCTGAAAGTAGTAGCCCGGTTCAAATCCCTTCCTTTTTGGAGATATGACCTGCAGGGAGCAGTATATACGGCTGGGGTGCTTATGAATACAGACGAACTTCTTCCGTTCTATCTTGCCGTGGCTACGAAGGAGCGGACGATTGACCTGGACATCTTTCAGATACCGGATTCCACTATCGATATGGCCCTGTCAGAGATAGAACGGAACATCCAGCATTATGCCGATGTTAAATATGGACTTGTCCCGCCGGCGTATTGTGGGAAATGCGATTACTGTAAAAGCATCAAGGCTGCCAGGATCCGGAATTACAATGAATTGTTGGAGGTATAGAGAGTGAAACTGATCAAGATTTTAAGTGATAAAGTACAGATCCGGACGGACCAGGTCGAGTTTGGCAATGTCAGGATCAATGATCTGATCTCCATATCAGACGGAACAGCAGAACTGGTAACGATGGTTACTGCCGTTACAGACAATGATGTGGAAACCGGTATTGAAGAGGACGGATTTATCCTTGACGGGACCAGTGTCAAAGTAGTGAACTGTTCCATTATCGGAAGTATCCGGGATGGAAAGTTCCAGAAGTCCATTGAGCGGTATCCGGCAACGGACTGTATGGCAAGAGAGATCACCCCGGAGGGCTTTTCTAAGATGCTGCAGGATCCGGAAGACGGATTCTGTATCGGAAAGTATGCAGACTATGGATGTGAAGCGTGGGTGGACGGAAATAAATTTTTCCAGAGGCATGCCTGTATCGTAGGAAATACGGGATCCGGAAAGTCGGAGACTGTTGCAAGGATCATGGAGGAAGCGTCAAAGCTTCCTGGTGCAAATCTCGTCGTATTTGACATCCACGGGGAGTACAGAAACCTTTCATATGTCAGGAATATCACGATCGGGGACAAGTATCCATTCCCTATCTGGATGTTTGGATTTTCCGATATGGTGACAAATATTCTGAAGGTCCGGGAAGAATCTTCGGCTGTAGTCATGTCCGCATTACGGAAGTGCTATTACCAGATCTGCCCGGACGGCAGGGAAAACAGGCCGGTATTCTTTGATTTTGCAGAACTCCTGCATGGGCTGAGACAGCTGAATGAAGAGGAAATACTGACAGGAGAAATATATAAGACCGGGGATAAGGCCGGGACGGCAAAGACAGTGAAAGGGGACTTTTACGGTAAGCTGTCCAGTGTAATCCATACCATGGAAGATAGGCAGAATGATAAGCGTTACGGATTTCTGTTTGAAAAAGAGGATCAGGGTTATCTGCTGAAGGTGGCAGAAGATATCCTGGCAAATGATAAACCTGTAAAAAATATTGATCTGTCTGAAATCCCTCATGATGTAGCGATCCCGCTGATCGGCGTGATTACCAGGCTGATTTATGAGATACAGAAGACATTCAAGATTGCGGATGTCGCGCCTCTGACGGTGGTATGTGATGAAGCGCATGTATATATCCCGAATGATTTTCAACTGTCTGCGTCGGAACGGCGGATGGTAGCAATCTTTGAAGAGATTGCCAAGGAAGGGCGGAAATTTGGCGTGACATTATTTGTTGCCAGTCAGAGACCGTCTGAATTGAATAAAACTATTATGGCTCAGTGTGCAAACTTCATTGTTGCAAAGCTGAACAATGAAAATGACAAGGTTATGATCAAGGGGATGCTGCCGGACGGGAATGAAAGTGTAGTTGATGCTACGGCTACATTCAGTCCGGGAGAGGTGCTGTTCATCGGTGATGCAGTACAGATCCCGTTGAAGATCAAAGTGGACAGAGCACAGGAAAGGCCGGAATCCCGGACCATTTCCTTCTGGGACGAATGGAAATCAGGAAAGACTATGGACCTGGAAGCAGGAATCCATATCTATATGAAAGACTAAGAGAGAAGGAGGAACATCATGAAACACATTAATCTTGAAACCTTTGCGAACGGCGCCTTTACTGCCCAGGTAAACCGGGCGATGGAAGAGGTGACCAAAAACATCCAGGATCCCAACACGGAACCCAGTGCAACCAGAAAGATCACGGTGACCATTGGTTTTAAGCCGAATCAGGACCGGAATTTTGTGGCTACCGGAGTCCAGACAAAGACTACCCTGGCACCGGCCCTGGGAGCAGTGACAGCGCTTAGCATGGGCAAGGATATCCGTACCGGAGAGGTGGAAGCTGTGGAGATCGGGAACCAGATCCCCGGTCAGATGTCCATGGAAGATGTTCAGACAGCACAGCTGTCCGGAGGATCCGTTCAGGAAGTTGATGGACGGGCTGTTGATGTGGAGACAGGCGAAATTCAGGAAGACAGACCTACAAATGTTGTTGATTTAAGAAAGAAAGCATAAGGAGGATAAGGAACAATGATGGAAGGATTAAGAGAAGCATTACAGTATATCACAGGATTGAAAGCGGAGAGCATGGAACCAAAAGTCCTGGAGATCAACGGGGAAACATACTGCGATAAGCAGCTGACGCGGTATCACCGGTTCCCGTTTGCAGAAGCGATTAATGTCAACACACTGACCGCGCTGGTGGATTACATCAAAGGCAAGCCGGATGAACTGCGCGAGAGCATGATCCTGCATGTGGGAAGTCCGACAACGGTCCGCCTTTATTCCGGGCTGATTAATGAAAGGGACAGGGAGTCTTTGATCCGTACAGAAGCGATCGTAAACGAGTTCCATTTCGACAGACCTTATGACCAGGAGAGGTTCCTGATCGAACTGCAGGCAAACTTTCTGGAGACTCCGGATCTTTTGACGATCATGCAGGTGGCCGGGAACATCCAGGCCGGTACCACGGCGAACTATGACGATGACGGCGTCAGCCAGAAGACCACAATCAAAACCGGTATTGCGAACAAGACGGATGTGATCGTTCCCAATCCGGTGAAGCTGCGTCCCTATCGTACCTTTGCAGAGATCGAGCAGCCGGAAAGCAGCTATGTGTTCCGGATCATGGACACGGACCGCGGCCCTGCTTTCAAACTTGTCGAGGCTGACGGAGGATTATGGAAGAACGGGACCATGCAGAAGATCAAAGAGTACCTGGAGTATGAACTGAGCGAAGAACTGAAGAAATACCATATCACAGTGATCGCATAAAAGAAGACATTTCCTTTTGGTTCATGTATCACACGTAACTAGATAACACAGCAGGAAAGCCCGTGCCGGCGATGATGCCGGTACGGGCGGAAAGGAGGAAATGATGCGGTCAGTGACATTCCAGGTTCCGGGAAAGCCCCAGGGGAAAGCCCCAGGGGAAAGCCAGGGCGCGGACGTATTACAATCCGGCGGCGAAAAAGCATGTATCCCATACCCCGGACAATACAGTCCTGTATGAGAATCTGATCAAGGACCAGTTCCTGAACCATGCGGACGGGTTTTATATGGAGCGGGGGACGCCTGTCACGCTGCGGATCGTGGCAAGGTTCCTGCCTCCGAAGAGTGTATCGAAGAAGAAACAGAAGCAGATGCTGGAGGGAGAGATCCTTCCACTGAAGAAGCCGGACATGGATAATATCGTGAAGGTAGTGGCGGATGCCTTGAATGGCGTGGCCTACCACGATGACACACAAGTTATCCTGGTGTCGGCAAAGAAAGCCTATTCCGCTATGGAAGGGCTGGATATCACAGTAGAGGAATACAGCAGCGGAAGGTAGGTGATCCAGATGGGACGTGGCGCTCCCAATAAAAAAGGTCTGGTCTACTTTCCGAAAATGATAGATTTTTATGAAGATGATAAGATCTTCGATTTACTGGACCGATATGGTCCACTGGGTGTGACCGTGTATGACTGTATACTATGTATTGTATATAAGCACGGATATTACGCAGAGATCCCCTTGGATAAGCTATCAATGATGATCATTAAGATGATCGGGAACAAGTGGGTGAAGAGCAAGAAAACTGTCGTGCAAGTGGTGCACTTCTGCTCTGAGATAGGTCTCCTTAATGATGACCTCATGACGGAAAACATCATCACCTCTGTTGGAATTCAGCGTCGCTATTACGAGATAGCAGTAAAGCGCATGAAAAGACAGCTTTATACAGACAAGTATTGGCTCCTCGGAACAGCCGGGGATGAGGAGCCTTTATTAAATTCACCTAAAAATGCTATTTCTTCCGAAGAAAATAGAATTAATTCGGAGGAAATTCAAAATAATCCAGAAGAAAGTACCACAAAAATAAAAGAAAAAGAAAATATATATAATACTGCCTTCCAGCCACCGGAACTGGAACGGGCTTTCCAGCTGTACTTGTCCGTGAGAGAACATAACTTCGGTGAGATTATCCCGGAACAGGTACAGGCACTTCGGGAAGACCTTCTTTCCTTGTCTGCTGATCCGGCGGAACAGCTGGCGATCATAAAGAAGGCAACAGCAGGCGGATGGAAGAGTTTCTATAAATCGAAGGAGAAATCCGGAAAGAAGAACCAGGAGAAAAAGAACCCCAGACAGAAGGGCAGTAAGTTCAGTAACTTTCAGGAGAGGTCTTATGATATGGCTGATCTGGAAAGCCGGCTGGTAGAAAGAGGGGAATCATGATCACAACAGAATTTACGGAAGGAGAGCGGAGATGGAACGATTAACGCAGTGGATAGATGAAAATAGGGCAATCCCCAGAGTTGACTTAAGAAGATGCGGCCACGAACGCTGTACTACGCAGCTTGCAAGATATGAGGACACCGGCCTCACTCCGGAGCAAATCTGGGGGCTGAAGGAACGGGATACCGCCAAAGCGCCGGATCCGACGCCGCTGGGAATGGTATGCCCTACATGTGGAGAGAAGGCTTTTCCGTGGGATAGATTCTGCGGAGAGTGCGGACAGAGATTATGGGAGGAATGAAAATGGCGAAAGTAATATGTAACATGGCGCATTGCAAGCACCGATCCAAAAGGCCGATGCGGTCATATATAAGAAAATCCGGCCAGAAATGCTATGGATGTATGCTTGACGTTATTGATATATCAAGGATTTTCGATCCAGACGGAGAGGTGGAAATGGTACTTGGAGAAAAGGAAATGGCTCAATGCTTATATTACGAGCCGGATGAGCCGGAAGAGGAGGTGCAAGATGAAAAAGAATAACATTCACAAAGCATTTGCCGGCCTGCTGGCTATGATCGTAATTATGTGTGCTGTAGTGATTGGCTGGGCAGCTGCAGCACCGGAGCCAGAACAAACAACTGCACCGGATCCGGAGCCCCTTGTGATCAACACGGTAAGGGATCAGGATGATATGCTCTTGACTGTGATCCGGGACAACGGGGAGACGGTCTTTCAGTATGAGGGAGATGTACAGCTATGGAAGGGAGCAGACGGCAAAGCATACGGAATTATATATCTTGACGAGGAGGTATTGCAGTGAAGAAACGCAGAGACAGGAAGGAAATGAAAGCTGATCAGCGAAGGCATTATGACGGGATATCTGCCAACAGACCGATTAACAAGGCTAAGGCACAGATGCAACATAAGCCTTATGCGGCAATGCTGATCAGGGAACAGGGGCAGCAGATGGAGGCACGGCGATGACAGTCCGTGACCTGATCGACAGGCTGATGGCCGGGATCCAGTCCGGGGAGTTCCGGGGTTCGGATCCGGTCCCGGCTGACATCCTAGAAGAGGACAACAAGTCAGTGTTTGAGTACCTGGCAGAGAAGTATGGCATATGGGAGGATGATAGAAGTGGATATGACAAAAGAAATATTGATGAGCTACCGGAGCAAGAAGGCGGAGATCCGGGAACTGACAGCGATCATTGAGAACAGGTACCAGGACGAGTCCCTGATCGGGAATGATGTGATCCTGGACTACAGCAAAAGCTATCCTCCCATACCGCAGGGAGTCGTTGGATTTGACCTGGCAAAGTATCGCCGGCTGCAGGATCGTGACCGGTACAGGAAAGAGCAGCTGGAGAAGGAATGTGCAGAGATCGAGGATTTCATCGAGGGCATCGAGGACAGCCTTACGAGGAGAATTTTCCGGATGACTTTCATAGACGGGGAAAAGCAGAAAGCTGTAGCAAAAGTTGTTCATCTGGATCGTAGCCGGGTAAGCAGAAAAATTGATGAATATTTGAAAAACGCACACAAAGCACAAAACGCACATTTATAATAATACTTGAGCCAGAAGGTAGATGCCGGACGGCTCGGAAGTGGTCTATATCTTTTTCACTTACTCCCTCAAAAATGGAAGGACGCTCTGCATTCCAGGGCGTCTTTTCTGTTGAAATATAGCGGGATATGGAATATTATAGCATTAGGTTTCAATGTAGGGAGAGGGAGGAAGCATTGTGAGGGATAATATGAAGACAGCGATAATAAGTGGGATGTGTACTATTATAGCAGGCGGACTAGGGATTTTTGCGGGGACAAATATTAACAATTCAAATAACTTAACAGTAAATATAAATGGAGAGGATGTAAGCGTTACACCCAAAAAGTATGAGGAACTTTCTGAGGAAAATGAAAACTTAAAACAACAGATAGCGGATTTGAATAATCAGATAGCTGAATTAGGGACCAATAATGCAAGTAGTGATGGTGAAAGTAAAAATACTGATTCAGAAGGGAAAACAGTGAACGAAAAGCTTGCATTGGATCTTTCTGCATTTCATTCAAACAGAGCAGAGTTTGATAGAAAAAATATTAAAGATAGAAAAGGCAATAAATTTACGCAGGCAATAATACTGGGAAATCTTAAGCTTATAGATGATCCTGAAAACAGAACCTATAATTTGGAATATCAATTAGATTGTCAATATTCTCATTTGACAGGAATGGTGGCTTTTAGCGAGGACAATGATGGATATAGTAGTGGAGAGACTTTATTTTTAGATATATATGCAGACGATCAGTTTGTAAAGACTATTGGACCTATTGATGAAAAGACAGATCCTATCCCATTAGATACGCCTATTCCTAACCCCGAGTATATAGAATTTATCACATATACATCAGATAATAGAGATTGGAATTATGGATATGATATAAAGTTAATAGTGGATAGCTTGACATTTTGTAATTAAATTTACGTGCAGAAAAAACTGCTAGTATTGGGTACTTTTCAGGGTGCTTTTCTAATACATATTTTCCTTGGATTTCTTGCATACTACCCCTGAGGTGATAGTATGAACAAAACACAGTAGGAGAAACAGAACAGACAGAACAATCTGAACAGATTCAACAGTACAACGCAGAAAGTAAAGCCGGAGAATCAGAACCAGGCACACAATGTCCGATCTGAAGCGGTAGGACCGAAGAACAGACAAGTTTAAGACATCCGATAGGGTGTCTTTTTCTTGTTGAAAAGTGTTGAAATATAGAATATGATGGAATTGTGTTTCGATGTGAGGAGAGGGAGGAAAATATAAGTGAAAAAAAAGACTTGTTTTGTTGTAACTCCTATTGGAGATGAAAATACAGCAATAAGAAGACATATAGATGGAATTATAGATCAGTCGATTATACCTGCTTTAGGGGATGAATTCGAAATAAAGGTAGCGCATAGAGAGTATGAAATTGGCTCGATTAATGATAGAGTTATTCAGAATGTGTGTAATTCAGACTTAGTAGTAGCAAATTTGACGGGTCTAAATCCAAATGTTATGTTTGAAATTGCTATCCGATACAGCTTTGGCAAGCCGGCGATTGTGATAGCTGAGGATGGGACAGAATTACCATTTGATATTGTGGATGAGAATACAATATTTTATATAAACGATCCTGTAGGTGCAGCTCATCTTAAAGAAAATATAAAAAAATTTGTGCAAAAGATAGATTGGAGCAAATGTGAATATGGGCCTGTCTTTTCAGCTATAAAAAATGTGGCAATTATTAATTTTATTGAATCCGGCATATCAGACCAAGATAATAAAAATGCATTTTCCTTTTTGGCGGAGAAAATGAGTGATTTGGAAACCGAAATAAAAAGAGTACAGTATTATCAAGGCTTTTATTATAATAAATTAAATAAAGAAGTAGACACATATATTCCAAGAATTACAGATTTTGTAAGAGATTTAGCAGAAGGGGTTCAAATAGAAGATTACATACAAGATTTTTTTAGAGGACTTTCTGCGTTGAACGGAAAGAAAAAAGTTTTATTATGGATAGATAGGGCAAAAGAAGAGATATCAAATGATCCCACATTAGACGTATGCAAAAAGAATAAATTAATAAAGGCGTTAGATAATTGTCAATTATAGAGACACTTCGGTGTCTCTTTTCTTGTGTGGAGCATATCATCAACGGCAGATGTGCAGGGTTGCGCCTTGTGTCCCGGTTCGACTCCGGGTGCCCCGCTTTTATAACAGATTAGATCGAGAGGTGGTGAGATGCCAAGAGCTAGAAGCCCGAAGCGTGATGAAGCTTATCAGATATGGATTGCTTCGGACGGAAAAAAGAAGTTAAAAGATATAGCAGCGGAACTTGGGATCTCCGAAACCCAAGTCCGAAAATGGAAAAACCAAGATAAATGGAATGGTAACGTTACTAATCAAATGAATGGTAACGTTACCAAACGAAAACCCGGCGCCCCAAAGGGCAACAAAAACGCTGTTGGCCACGGCGCCCCGAAGGGGAACCAGAACGCCACGAAGCATGGACTTTTCTCCCGGTATCTACCAGAGGATACCCGGGAGATTTTCTTTTCCCTGGACTCGGAGGATCCGTTGGATTTGCTGTGGGATCAGATTAAGCTGGCATACACAGCCATTATGAGGGCCCAGCAGATCATGCATGTAAGGGATCAGGAGGACAAGACCATTGAGAAGGTCGAGGAGAAGGACGGCAATGTGATCGGGGAACGCTGGGAAGTACAGCAGGCTTGGGACAAACAGGCTTCCTTCCTTCAGGCTCAGGCCAAGGCTCAGAAAGAGCTGACCTCCATGATCAAGCAGTATGAGGAGCTACTGCATAAGAACTGGAAGCTGGCCACGAAGGAGCAGAAAGCAAGGATTGCACAGCTGAAAGCGAAGACGGAACAGATCCAGGGTGCAGATCAGAATCCGATTGAGGATAAGGTCAAGAAACTTTTTGACGCGATCGGGGGTGCGTTAGATGAATCTGAATAACATCTACACACCGAAGCAGATCGAGATCCTGAAAGCCTGCCGGAATACAGACTGGTTCATGCTGATCAACCACGGAGCGAAGCGTTCCGGGAAGACGCAGCTGGACAATGACATTTTTCTGCAGGAGCTGATGAGGGTCCGAGGGATTGCTAACAAGCTGGGGATTGATACGCCACAGTATATCCTGGCCGGGTATTCGATGGGAAACATTCAGGACAATATCCTGACAGAGTTGTCGAATAAGTACGGCTTTGAGTTCAAGTTTGACCGGTTCAATAACTTTACTCTGTTCGGGGTAAAGGTGGTGCAGACCTCTCACGGGAATATCAGCGGACTTGGCCGGATCCGAGGCATGACATCCTTTGGTGCATATATCAACGAGGCTTCCCTGGCGAATCAGGAGGTATTCGATGAGATCAAGGCCAGGTGTAGCGGACCGGGAGCCCGGATCATTGCCGATACGAACCCGGATCATCCGGAACATTGGCTATTAAAGGATTATATTAAGTCTCCGGCAGAGGGGATCCTAAGCTTCCATTTTGCTTTGCAGGATAATACCTTCCTAGATCAGAGATACATCAAAAATATCATTGAGACCACCCCGAAGGGAATGTTCTCTGACCGTGGTATTAAAGGACTCTGGGTATCCGGGGAAGGCGTTGTCTATCCGGACTTTGACCAGAATGTGCATGTGATTACGCCGGAGCAGGCGAGAGGCATTGTGTTTGAGCGTGTATTGGCAGGCGTAGACTGGGGCTGGGAGCACTGGGGTGCTGTTGTAGTGATCGGCGTCAAAGCCGGCAGCTACTATGTCATCGAGGAACATGCAGCACAGCATAAACATATCAACAGCTGGATAGCTGTAGCAAAGGATATTATCAGACGTTATGGTAATATCCCTTTTTATTGCGATCCGGCAAGGCCGGAGCATGTGACATCCTTCCAGGAGGCGCGTATTGATGCATACCTGGCGAATAACCGGGTACTGTCCGGGATTGAAGCGGTAGCCACATTGATGACGAACCGGCAGTTTTTCATTGTGTATTCGCAATGCCCACGGTTCCGGGAAGAGATATACAAATACATCTGGAAAAAGAACACCGGAGAGCCGCTGAAAGAGAATGATGACGTTCTCTGTGCGATCCGGTATGGAATTTATTCGGACATGACAGTAAACAAGATAGAACAGCCTGGCCAGAACCGGATGGAGCAGGCCAGGAGATTGAAAGGAATGTTGTAACTATGGCGGAAGAGATGCTGAAAGTAAATGAATTTGAACACGGGATAGACGGGCCATACCATTCGCATCGGAGCTTCCAGCAGCTCTATGGGCCGGAGACAAACTATTCCTATCGGGCGGACAGTGCCGAGGAGATCCTTGGAGACAAGGACAAGCTGCGGTCGATGATTATGGATCATTATACTGTGCAGTGTCCGCGGCTGGCGGCCCTGGACAACTACATGAAGGCCCGGAACGATGGAATCTACGATGATGACAGCCGCCGGATTGAGAAAGAGAGGGCCGATCACCGGGTTGCTCACAATTTTGCAAAGGTGATCAATGTTTTTGATGTGGGATATAATACCGGCGCACCGATTAAAAAGGTCAGCGACATTGACCGGGTGAATGAGATCATCAAAGAATATGACGATGTAAACGACATTGAAGTTCTGGACAGCGAACTCTGGCGGGACATGAAGAAATACGGACGTGCCTATGAGCTCCAGTATCGGAATGAGAAGGATCAGGACAGATCAGTGATCAGTAATGTGTTCGAGACATTTGTCTGCTATGGAACGGATGTGGAGCGGACGCCGCTTTTTGCGGTCCGGTATCCCAGGTATCGCATAGGTACCCAGGAGCGGGTGAAAGTGTATGTTTACACGGATACCGAGGCGATCACCTATAAAGCTTGCCAGATGGCAACATTAAAGCTGGAAGAAGAGGACCGGGAGCCTCATGAATGGGGCGAGGTTCCTGTGACGGAATATTCTCCGGATCGTTACCGGATGGGCGGCTATGAAGATGTGATCCCGCTGATTGATGCTTACGATGCGGCGCAGTCTGACACGGCAAATTATATGACGGATCTTAATGAGGCGACACTGGTCATTTCCGGGGATCTGAATCTGCAGAAATATTCCGTGAGGGACATGGTGGAAATGAAGAAGGCGAACCTTCTGCTTCTTGCATCAGGCGTGAACCCGGATGGAAGCAGGGAACAGACAGACGCCAAGTATGTTTATAAGCAGTATGACGTGACTGGCGCCGAAGCCTATAAGGACCGTCTGCAGCATGACATCCACAAGATCTCGATGGTTCCGGATCTGAATGACGAGGCTTTCGCCGGCACACAGTCCGGGGAAGCAATGAAGTATAAGTTGTTCGGGTTCCAGCAGATTGCAAAGTCCGGACAGCGAGGGTTCAAGAAAGGACTCATGCGGCGGTACCGGCTGTTGATGAACATTAAGCATTTTGTCAATGAGGCGGACAACGCGGATCTGGGAAATCTTACGATCACATTTACCCCGAACCTTCCGAAGGCAATCCTTGAGGAGCTGAAAGCCTTGGTGGACGCAGGTATGGAGATCAGTCAGGAAACGCTGATGAGTCTTGCATCCTTTATCGAGGACATTCAGGCGGAGATGGAGCGGATCAAGGCAGAAAAGGAAGTAGATCAGGAAGATGCGGTGATGAGGCACATGTTTGGAGGCGCGGCAGAGGATGGACAGTCAGACGTACTGGAGGAACCGGGAGACGGAGCAGAGGAAGCATGATATCCGGGATGAACGGGAGTACCAGAAGCACATCGAAGAGATCTATCAGAATATGATCGATGAGATTGAGAAGGAGATTAATGGTTTTTACGGGAAGTATGCCAGGAAAGAGGGCATTACGATGGCGGAGGCGAAAAAGCGGGCCGCTAAGTTGGATGTTGAGGCTTACGGCCGAAAGGCGGCCAAGTACGTGAAGGAGAAGAACTTCTCCAAGCAGGCCAACGAAGAGATGCGGCTGTATAATCTGACCATGAAGGTGAACCGGTTGGAGCTCCTGAAGGCACAGATCGGGCTGGAGATGGTAGCCGGGTTCGATGAACTCCAGAAATACTATGATGAAAAGCTGACAGATCGGACAATCGCCGAGCTCGAGAGACAGGCCGGCATTCTGGGAAAGGCGATCCAGGATAATGCCAAGGCCGCTAATGCTATCGTAAATGCTTCTTTCCACAATGCCACATTTTCAGACCGGATCTGGATGTATCAGGATATGCTCAAGAATGAGCTGTCAAGCTTACTGCAGACTGGTCTGATCCAGGGACAGAACCCGAGAAGACTGGCAACGCATCTACGGAAACGCTTTGGAGTCAGCCAGAGCAACGCAGAGCGGCTGATGATCACGGAGTTGGCGAGGGTGCAGACAGAGGCACAGAAGCGGTCCTTTGAGCGGAATGGCTTTGAGGAGTACACTTTCCTTGCGTTGGGCGATGCATGTCCAATCTGCAAGGCTCTGGATGGAAAACATTTTAAAGTAAAGAAAATGATGCCAGGGACGAATGCTTCACCGATGCATCCGCGGTGCCGGTGCTCCGTGGCTGCTTACGAGGACAGCGATGATTATGAGGCATGGCTGGACTTTATGGACAAGGGTGGCACTACAGAGGAGTGGAATAGATCAAGGGCTTTTGCGGAAAAAGAGGAGAGCAAGCGGAAATATAAGTACAAGGACACTGTTATCAATACGTCTAAAATTAGTTCCGCAGGGTATAGGAGGAAATTCACTAATATTACTGGAGAGAATAAAATCAGCAGGTCACTGTGGGAAAGTGCTCTTGATATGCTGGAACATCGCTCTGGAACAAAGTATGAGGACCTGGCATTTGTGGATAGCAAGACGGGAAAAGCCAGAATCAATAAGAATTATGATAAAGAAAACACAGCTTCTCCGAGCGATAGTATGAAGAAGATGCTTCGTGATGCAGATGCAAATACGATTATCGCTATCCATAACCATCCGGGAAGCAGTGCTCCGAGTTATTCGGATATCATGGTGTGTAAAGACAGAAAATATAAATACGGACTTGTTGTTTGTCATGATGGAACGATTTATAAGTATGCTGTCGATGACAAAAAATTTAATACACCAATAGCTTTTTCTGCGCTTGAATGTTTAGCAGAAAAAGGATATACTGAAAGAACAAAGAAGATGTTGGGAGATGCTGGAATTACTTTGGAGGTGTTTTGATGGATAAAGAAAAAGAATATCAAAGAATTTGTGAAAAACTTGGGTTTATTCCATCAGAATATGAGTATGATGGACCGTTGACAGAAGACGATTCATGGGTAAGCCCATTTTCGGTATTATCTGTAGATGAAATTGATTTTCTCTGGGAAAACGGATACTTGAATAAGCAGTAGATACCACCAGTCAGAAATGGCCGGTGGTATTTTTATACCCTTTTTTAGGAGGTGGCAACACGAAATATGAATACATGATAACCAAAGATGCGGACATGCTGGCTCCTGAGTGGCTGGCTGCCCACATTAATTATGGGAGCATAAAGTTTGTATACTATCTGGCCGATGGAGCTGAGAAACTGAAAGGGGTGAAGGTGGGTGATCAGATTGCAAAAATCGGTGACACGATATCATTTGATGGCAAGCGGTTATCAGTAGAGAGGCGGTGATCCAGATGATCTCCCTCCGGCGGGGAATGACCGGGACAGTAAAGGAGTGGTGTGATTGATTGCAGTATGCGTCCGGAAGGGCAGGATTACGGTCTCTGGCCATGCAGGTTTTGCAGAGGCCGGAAAAGATATCGTCTGCGCAGGAGTGACGGCGCTGATACAGACACTGATCAAGTCTATCGGTGATCTGACCGAAGACAAAATTGATTATGAGATATCGCTCGGAAGGGCTGATATACATTATAGGGATCTGTCGGAAGCAGGAAAGCTACTGATAGATTCCTTTTTCATTGGCATTTGTATGATTGCCGATGAGTTCCCGGAACATGTCCGGATTGAGTGACCAGGCGTGAATGTCAGAAAACCTTACGGATACGGCAGGCGTGGAACCGTCCAAAGCTACGGCGGACAGGCGTGGCGTCCTTAAACTACGGAATACAAAAATGGAGGTATTATAACTCATGAAATTAAAAGATCTTTTAAAATTACAGTTATTTGCTGATGACTCTGGAAGCGGCGATGGAGGAAGCCCTGAACCGGGAGGAAATCCTGGAGGCGGATCAGATCCGGACGGAGATGATCCGAACGGAGATGATCCGAACGATGGTGGAGATGATGACGACGATCCGGAGCCGGAGAAAAAGTACACCGTGGAAGAGGTGAACAATCTCATCAAGCGGAAAAAGGCCGAGTGGGAGAAAAACAGGCAGAAAGAGGATGATGAAGCCAAGAAGCTGTCAAAGATGAATGCCCAGGAAAAGGCCGAGTACAAACAGCGGCAGCTGGAGAAGCGCATCCAGGAACTGGAGGATGAGAAAACGCTTTCCGCAATGCGTGATGAAGCAAGGAAGCAGCTATCAGAGAAAGGTATCAATATTTCTGATGAGCTCCTAGCGTTCATGGTATCTAAGGATGCCAAGGAGACCAAAGAGGCCGTTGACTCTTTTGCGGAACTGTTTAATGCGGCCGTAAATGAAGCAGTCAAAGGAAAAGCACGGCAGACCACGCCGAAGGAGGGCGGAGGTTTTTCCGGAGGAAAATCATCTCTTGATATCGGAAAGATGGCGAGAGAAGCAAGAATCATTAAATAAGTTGGAGGTTTGAAGAACATGAATGTAAACAAAAAGATGCTAAAAAAGATGAATTTACAGCTGTTCGGACAGACATATGATCCGGACAATGTGACCATGTACGAACACAAGGATGGAACCATCCCGGAGAAGTACAATAAACTGATTCTAAAAGATGTCATGGACGGTAGCAAGGTGATGCAGCTGGCCAAGTACGAAGAGATGGACAGCAAGGAAAAGAAGTTTGAATACTTTGCGAAAGGGCCTGGCGCTTACTGGGTAGGTGAGGGTGAGAAGATCCAGACGTCTAAACCGCAGTGGCTCCAGGTGACAATGGTGGCAAAGAAGCTAGGTGTTATCATTCCCTGCTCTCGGGAGTTCCTGCACTATAAGATGTCTGACTTCTTCGAGCAGATGAAGCCGAAGATCGCAGCGTGCTCGCAGCGAGCGCACCATGGCGGAGCGCCTGGCAAGCGAGATCATGGATGCTGCCAACAACACCGGCAGCGCCGTGAAGAAGCGTGAGGATACCCACAAGATGGCCGAATCCAACAAGGCATTCGCCCACTTCCGTTGGTAATCCCCGCAAAGAGAGAAAAAGGAGAACGGTATGCCGAGAAAGGTTACACTGGAAAATACAAGAAATATCGGCATCATGGCCCACATTGATGCAGGAAAGACCACCACGACTGAGCGTATTCTGTACTACACCGGCGTCAACTATAAGATCGGTGAAACGCACGAGGGTACGGCTACCATGGACTGGATGGAGCAGGAGCAGGAGCGTGGTATCACCATCACCTCCGCCGCTACCACCTGCTACTGGAAGGGTTCCAAGAACCAGTTTCCTCAGACCCGTATCAACATCATCGACACCCCCGGTCACGTGGACTTCACTGTGGAAGTGGAGCGTTCTCTGCGTGTGCTGGACGGCTCTGTCACCGTGATGTGTGCCAAGGGCGGTGTGGAGCCTCAGTCCGAGACGGTGTGGCGTCAGGCCGACCACTATCATGTTCCCCGGATGGTGTACGTCAATAAGATGGACATCACCGGCGCTGATTTCTATCACGTGCTGGACATGATCCATGATCGTCTGAAGTGCAACGCCGTACCCATCCAGCTGCCCATCGGGAAGGAGGATACCTTCAAGGGTATCATCGATCTGGTGGAGATGGATGCTGATATCTACTACGATCAGCTGGGCAAGGATATGCGTGTGGAGCCCATCCCTGAGGACATGGTGGACTTGGCCAACGAGTATCGTGAGAAGCTGCTGGACGCCGTTTCCATGTTCGATGATGAGATCATGGAGATGTATCTGGAGGGTCAGGAGATCCCTGCTTCCAAGATCCGTGCCGCCATCCGTAAGGCCACGCTGGCTGTGGAAATGGTGCCTGTCACCTGCGGTTCTTCCTACCGCAACAAGGGCGTCCAGAAGCTGCTGGATGCCGTGGTGGACTATATGCCCGCCCCCACCGATATCGAGGCTATCAAGGGTGTCAACCCCAAGACCGAGGAGGAGGAGGATCGTCACGCTTCCGACGACGAGCCCTTCGCCGCACTGGCCTTCAAGATCATGACCGACCCCTATGTGGGCCGTCTGAGCTTCTTCCGTGTGTACTCCGGTACGCTGAACACAGGTTCTGCGGTGCTCAATGCCACCAAGAACAAGCGTGAGCGTGTGGGTCGTCTGCTGCAGATGCACGCCAATCACCGTGAGGATCTGGAGACCGTCTATGCCGGCGACATCGCCGCCATGGTGGGCCTGAAGAACACCACCACGGGTGATACCCTGTGCGACGAGAAGAACCCCATCATTCTGGAGTCCATGGAATTCCCCGAGCCCGTGATCCGTGTGGCCATCGAGCCCAAGACCAAGGCCGGTCAGGAGAAGATGGGCATCGCTCTGGCCAAGCTGGCCGAGGAGGATCCCACCTTCCGGGCCTACACCGACGAGGAGACGGGTCAGACCATCATCGCCGGTATGGGTGAGCTGCATCTGGAGATCATCGTGGACCGTCTGCTGCGTGAGTTCAAGGTAGAGGCCAATGTGGGCGCTCCTCAGGTGGCCTACAAGGAGACCGTCCGCAAGAAGGTCAACCACGAGACCAAGTACAAGCGCCAGAGCGGTGGCTCCGGTCAGTACGGTCACGTGAAGATCACGCTGGAGCCCAACGAGTCCGGCAAGGGCTACGAGTTTGTCAATGCCGTCGTGGGCGGCGCCATTCCCAAGGAGTATATCCCCGCCATCGACGCCGGTATTCAGGGCGCCATGCAGGCGGGCGTGCTGGCCGGCTATCCCGTGGTGGATGTGAAGGTCACGCTGTACGATGGTTCTTACCACGAGGTGGACTCCTCCGAAATGGCCTTTAAGATCGCCGGCTCCATGGCCTTCAAAGAGGCTATGCGTGAGGCGGATCCCGTCCTGCTGGAGCCCATCATGAAGGTGTGCGTTATCGTACCCGACGAGTATATGGGCGATGTCATCGGCGACCTGAATGCCCGCCGTGGCCAGATCCAGGGCTACGAGATGCGCTCCGGCGCCCAGCAGATCGATGCCTTTGTCCCCCTGTCCGAGATGTTCGGCTATGCTACCAACCTGCGCTCCCGCACCCAGGGCCGTGGTCAGTACACCATGGAGCCCAGCCACTATGTGGAGCTGCCCAAGAGTCTGCAGGAGAAGCTGGTCAGCAAGCGCAGCGGCCATGAGGCGTAAATCCTAAATTTTAGGTTGCTTTTCTGCCGCAGATACTGTAAAATAGCAATGTCGAGCAAAACATTGCACTTTAAGAATTTGCAAAACTGTTAAGGAGGATCATTTCAAATGGCCAAGCAGAAATTTGAGAGAAACAAGCCCCATGTTAACATCGGCACCATCGGTCACATCGACCATGGTAAGACCACTCTGACCGCTGCCATCACCAAGTACCTGGCGCTGCAGGGCGGTGCTGAGTACACCGACTACTCTTCCATCGATAAGGCTCCCGAGGAGCGTGAGCGTGGTATCACCATCAACACCGCCCACGTCGAGTATGAGACGGCCAACCGTCACTATGCTCACGTGGACTGCCCGGGTCACGCCGACTATATCAAGAACATGATCACCGGTGCTGCCCAGATGGACGGCGCTATCCTGGTCATCGCTGCCACCGACGGCCCCATGGCTCAGACTCGTGAGCATCTGCTGCTGGCCCGTCAGGTGAACGTGCCCTCTGTGCTGGTGTTCCTGAACAAGTGCGACCAGGTGGACGACGAGGAGCTGCTGGAGCTGGTGGAGATGGAGGTTCGTGAGCTGCTGGACTTCTACGGCTTCCCCGGCGATGACACCCCCATCATCCGTGGTTCCGCTCTGAACGCTCTGATCTCCGAGTCCACCGATCCCAACGCTCCTGAGTATGCCTGCATCAAGGAGCTGATGGACGCTGTTGACACTTGGATCCCCACCCCCGACCGCAAGGAGGATATGCCCTTCCTGATGCCCGTCGAGGACGTGTTCACCATCTCCGGCCGTGGTACCGTTGCTACCGGTCGTGTGGAGCGTGGCGTGCTGAACCTGAACGAGAAGGTCGAGATCGTTGGTCTGTCCGACGAGAAGCGTGAGACCACCGTTACCGGTATCGAGATGTTCCACAAGCTGCTGGACTACGCTGAGGCTGGCGACAACATCGGCGCTCTGCTGCGTGGCGTGGCTAAGACCGAGATCGAGCGTGGTCAGGTTCTGTCCAAGCCCGGTTCCATTCATCCCCACACCAAGTTCGTTGGTCAGGTGTACGTTCTGACCAAGGACGAGGGTGGCCGTCACACCCCCTTCTTCAACAACTATCGTCCCCAGTTCTACTTCCGTACCACCGACGTGACCGGCATCATCTCCCTGCCCGAGGGCACTGAGATGTGCATGCCCGGCGATAACGTCGACATGAACGTGGAGCTGATCACCCCCATCGCTATCGAGACCGGTCTGCGTTTCGCTATCCGTGAGGGCGGCCGTACCGTCGGTTCCGGTGTTGTCATCGCCATCAACCAGGACTGATTGAACGAAGAACTGTGACCCCAACGGCACCATGCCGCATAACTTGTCGGTTTAAGGTCTATAACCTGGC
>OGXO01000259.1_pt1 | contig 29626 bp, 17 predicted proteins | sample 1576321 | NCBI WGS metagenome assembly OGXO01 (sample SAMEA3541568, study PRJEB24748) | human gut metagenome | biome: human gut; feature: human-associated habitat; material: faeces | place: China | collected 2012 | reverse complement strand
AATTATTGAGGAGAGCTGGAACGCCATGGACCTGTTTATGAATCACATCAACGACACCAAGTATAACCACGAGACTCTCTGCGGTGAGAACGGCAACTACCAATGGGCCGACTGGTTGAGCTACGAACCACTGGAAAGTTGTAGCGGACTGGCTTTCTCTCCCCAAGGTCCGCTTCCTGATGCCGTCAGCTATTGGAACTATTTGAGCGCTTCCTACTGGGTAATAGATGCTTTCATGATGCGAGATATGGCTGCCGCCACCGGTCGCGATGCTGCCAAGTACCAGCAAATGGCTGATTCGGCAAAGGCATACATCAAAGAGAACTTCCTCAACGAAGACGGCACTTTCAAAACCGCCATCCTCAACACCATGCAAACTCCTGCCTTGTTTGCCCTAAAGAACCAGCTTTTGGAAGGCGAAGCCAAAGCGAAGATGATAGACCGTCTGCGTGAAAACTTCGCACAGCACGATCTTTGCTTGCAGACTGGGTTCTTGGGCACATCCATTCTCATGGCTACCCTCACGGAGAATGGCATGGAAGACATTGCCTATGAACTACTCTTTCAACGTAAGAACCCAAGCTGGCTGTATTCTGTGGACAATGGAGCCACCACCATCTGGGAACGGTGGAACAGCTATATGATAGACAAAGGAATGGGACCGCGCGGCATGAATAGCTTCAATCATTATGCCTACGGATGCGTATGTGAATGGATTTGGGAAACCGTTGCCGGCATCGCAGCCGATCCTGCCACCCCCGGCTTCAAACATATCATTATGAAGCCCATTCCAGACAAGCGGTTAGGACACGTGACTGCCGAATACCGTTCTGCCTCCGGACTCATCAAGAGCGCCTGGAAATATGAGGGTGACACCTGGATTTGGGAATTCACCATTCCTAAGGGGGTTACCGCCACCGTAACCCTTCCCGGAGAGGTGAAGTCAAAGAACTATGGAAGTGGAACTTATAAGGTGACCAAATAGTTTTTCATGCAGGGATTTGATATGAAGGAGGTGTGTTAAAATGAAGGCACATCTCCTGGTAAGTCATCCTACCTACACATAATATTATTGCATTTTTTGGAATCCTTCTGCTTTTACATTCCAGTTGTCCGGAAAACCAGGAGTGTTATCGGAAGAACCATCCCACCCGCCAGCCATCATGGCTATTGCAGTGAGTAAACCGCCATTTGATGGAAAATAGGGAAATGGGCCACCAGTGGCTAAACCATGAGCATCGAACCGGAAATTTTCAGAATCATACAGTAACATATCTATAGCATCAGAAGCTCTTCCGCAACGTGCTGCGGCCATTGCCAGCATTGGAAAATCCCATCCCCATACGCGGTCAAACTGCCAATTGGAAATAATTCGATCAAGAGTGTTTTCAAATATCTTTTTGTCTACTCCGTCACCGGGGAGCATTCCGAAAATACCTACAAGAGCCGGATGTTCAAAATTATATTGCCTCCACATATCAGGGATATTTTCGTAGGTGACATAGACATTTTTTTCTATTGGCAGTGGAGATAAATGCTGTAGTACTTCATCCCATTTTTTTTCTCGGGGCAATCCGCATCGTTCACGCCACGATTGTGCAGTTTGTAATCCATAACGCCAGTAAGCAAGTTCGAATGTAGGATTGTGAGTTTCGAATATCGGTGTATTTTCGGAAACCAAACACAGGGGAGCTCCTAAAATGTAGCATTGGGATAAGCTGTCATAACGTACATAATCTGCCATATATTCTGCTGTAGAGAAAACGACATCCTGCCATTCATTTAAAGTTTTTTGGATAGGATACAGGCGATATTCTGCTTCTGCAAAATAGATAGGATGAGGTTGTTGCCAGATAAGTGTTGCGTGAATCATGTGTGGCCATTCTCTGTCTATATTACCTGTGCATTTGGGCCAACGTGCCCCATGATATCCTTGTCTTTGCGCACGTAGCTGTGATGTAGGAAGGAACTTCTGATAGATATCGAGAGCCTCTTTTGCCAGTTCCGGGCGGTTCCATAATAGATAATGTAATTCGTGCCACCATATCATTTCGAAATGAAAGCGACCATACCAGCTATTATTGACTAATCCGCTTTCTTGTGGTGGCCACGGTCCGGCAGCATTCATTCTCATGAGATATTGAGATAATACAATACGTCGTTCCAGTTCTTTCCAACGTGGATCTCTGCTTTCCGAAAGATCAATAGCAGCTCCTGAAAGCCAATATTCCTGCCATGTTTTGCTGCTACGTATTATCAACTCTTTTGCTGTGGGAAGCGAGGCGTTCAATGTATCTTGCATATAAGCACATACCAGAGAGAATGTTCTGTTCTCATTTGAAGGCTGGAGATGAAAACGATGTGATTTGGCTTGTGGGGATGATATACGGGCTGAATTACTCCATTTCAATATTACATTATAACGTGTATCATCCATTTGTCTTTTGATGCAGGCAGAATTTTCTTTATTATTGGTAAGTGCTGATACATGTTTTTGAGGGCAGGAATAATCTCCTGCATACTCTGAAATATCCTTTTTATCAGGGTAAGGAAAGTCTATAAAAAACTGCAAACGTCCTTTTTCTAATAAAGGAGAATATACTTCAATACCTATTGCATCCAATAGCGGATCGCAAACTGTATGAACTTTAACAGGAATACCTTCTAACGTAAAATGACTAGTGACAATACCTGTCCAAAGATCAGTTTCTTGGCGGATATTTTTTAAATCAGATTCGGTGGCTTCGTCTCCATTAGCTTTTAGCAGGCGGAATCCCAATCTTCCGAGATTAAAACGATGAGGATTTTCGGACAGCCAATTTGATAGCTCAGGTTGTTTCTCATCTGGAAATTCTAAAGCTATTTTGCGTTTTCCGACAATTGTTTCCACACCATGATAGTTCTGCATACGTATACATTCATCTTGTGGAAAACTGTGCCAACTCCATTGTGCCAGTGTATTGAAGGGGACGAATGTTTGTAGGCCTGTAATATCCATACAAAAAGAAAAGCGGCCATTACCGACCTGCCCCGGACTATGCGGATCAGTCTCTGTGATGACAATGCGATGACGCTCTATGACTGCTTTGCGGTCAATACTACATGTGCAGCCATAGAGCAAACTAGACATCAGCATGATAAAGAGTAGTCTTATCATATTAACAAGGCTATTATTTTATTCGTTCAGAACCAGGAGTATAGACTTTCTGTGATATTCCTTTGGTACCGACACCAATACGGGCATAAAGAACTGGATATTTTTTTAAATCTGCACTTTCAAGATTGACATTAATGGTATATGTACCGACATCTAAGCCTTCAGTGTCGATTCTTTTGCAGTTGGTAGCATCGTCAACAAAACGTGTATTGCCGATATAGAGTGCGATACTTTCAATTAATGCTCCAGGTTTACCATCAATCAATGAGAAAGCTCCACGATCGATACGGAATGATGCCTCAAGGTTGTTACTTTCTACATTGAAGTGCACATTACGAATAGTATAGTATGGAGTGACGGGGAAATCTATTTGTGTATCCCCGTGTACATCAAAATTAAGTTCAGTATCAATGTCAACCCACGGACCGGAATTTTTCTTAGCCTTTAATTTATAAGTACCGTTATATACTAGTGCAGAGAATTTGCCTTCTTGGTCAATATAAACAGGAATGGCGGATGTACCTTCGAACCCCGGTTGATAAAGTTCTAGCATATTATTGTCCTGTCCCATTCTGGTTTGTTTTAATCCCACTGCCTGGTCTTGGTAAACTACATGTCCCGTTAAGACATTTTGGGGTGCTTCATAATTATCTTTTTCACATCCTGTAAATATGAAAGTACAAACTATTAAGGATATACAAATTAATCTTTTCATATTGTATCTTAGTTATATGTTCTTATAAAGCAATCTATTATTGGAAAGGATTTTTAGTGAGTAAAGGATTGTTTGTAATCCAACTATCATCAATCCCGTTATAATAACACATCCGGTCAAAATATAATGGATAAGGTTTCATATAACAATCTCTTTTCTCGAAAACCCATTTACCGTCCATATTGGTTCCTGGAGCGTATACTTTGTAGGGAAAAAGAGAAGATAGTTTTGCTTTTGAAGTTGCATCCCAAATAGAATGGGCGATACGCCAACGTTTGACATTCCACCAACGATGGTTTTCAAAGGCAAACTCTACACGGTTTTCTCGTTGGATATCTTCAATGGTTATAGTTTCCAATTTGCTGATACCTGCACGGTCACGTACTTCGTTAATATAAGCGAGTGCTTCTTTGGTATATCCTAATTCCATGGCAGCCTCGGATGCAATCAGTAATATTTCCGCATAGCGGAATCTGATGAACCATACATCGCTACCACGTGTACCTTGTTCGATGCTTTCTGACATATATTTACGAAGATTAAATCCGGTTTTGTTCATATATAGTTCATTGTTTTCGAAAGGACCGTTGACACTTGTGATGATTCCGCCATACTGTCCGCTGATTTGTCCGGGAGTTCCTGTCACAGTTCTGAATGAGCCGGATGATTTGTCTTTAATACCTGCCTGATAATCAACGCGGGTAGAACGGAAATAAGCTCCCGGATAGATGATCGTTCCCCAAAGACGTGGGTCTTTATCCTTAAATATATCCTCTGGCTGGTCATAATATATGTACTCGCTGCCATTGTGGGTTTTCAACGCCCCATTACGGTTATTGATATATTCGAAATCTTCTACCAGATTCAATACTGGAATAACAGTGTTGCCCCCCGATTTTATAGATGTGGCATAATTGTTAGCAGCCCATGCGTGAGTTTTTCCCGGATAGATATAATCCAATGCCCAGATTACTTCAGGATTACTGTCTTTTTTAACAAAGAGATTATAGAAATTCAGTCCTTTATCAGTATCTTGACGGTAGAGACTGTATTTGTTTCCTTTGATAATTTCGGTCGTTGCGTCATAAGCAATCCGATAAAATTTTTCAGCTTGTGAAGAAGGAATACCTACTTCCAGACCGGAAGTTTTAATCATACAGTTGATTTCGTTATAACGAGCAATCGAACCGGCATAAACTGCTGCACGAGCTTTCAATGCCAGTGCAGCCCATTTAGTGGCACGAGCTGCATGTTGATTGGACATCGGGTCGTCTACGTCACTCAAAAAGTACTTGGCTACTGTATTACATTCAGAGATAATATAGTCATAGGTTTCTTCTTCGGTGCTGCGTGCAACGTACATTTTGGGAATATTTGATTCTCCTTCATATTCGTAGACTTTATCGCCGATAATTGGCAATCCCCCCAAACGCTCGCACATATTGAAATAGAGCCATGCACGTAAAAAACGGACTTCTCCTTCGAAATGCCGTTTCATATCGGCGGTAAGCAGTCTGTTTGTATCGGCAGCTTCTGACCTTAATCCTTCAAGGAACAGATTCATTTCACGTATCAGGCCATAGTCATACATGCGCCAATGATTCTGATAAAACATTTGTGTATTGTCCGGGATTCCCCAGCCATATACAGCTTCATCCAGCACGGTATATTCGCGAATATTAGAGAAGCTTTGTCCCCATTCTACCCTGCCATATAAATTGGCCAATGACGATTCGATGAGGGCATTATCAGAAAATATCTGATGTTGTGTGAAGACGTTTTCCGCTTCTTCATCGAGGAAGTCATTACAGCCGGTAGTTGTTGCAATCAATAATAGGAGTCCTCCCATGTATATTGTTCGTAATATTTTCATAATCATCACTGTTAAAAAGTTAAATTAAGACCAAAACTGAATACTCGTGTAGTAGGATATTGTTGCCCACTTTGAGTAATTATTTCCGGGTCGATTTCAAGTTCTCCTAAGTTGTCGATAGAAAAAAGATTTTGTATTGAAGTAAATGCACGTACGTTTTCTATACCCGCTTTTCGTACCAGGCGTTTAGGTAATGTATATCCCAATTCGAGGTTACGTAGTTTTAAGTAACGTACGTTCTTTAACCAAAACGTGCTTACATGACTATAGTTACTGTGACTGCCGTTCCCGTCGAGTACCATCGGATATTTTCCAGGCAGATAAGTACTGTTAGGATCGTTAATATCTGAAAGATGCCACATATCGTCGAGCATGAAGGCCGGATTGTTTCCACCGTCGTGTAATGGATTTTTCATTTCATAGTCCATATAGAAAGATGCTAAAGCTGATCCGGTGAACATTATTCCCAGGTCAAAACCTTTCCATGACATGGCTATATTGAAGTTGTAACTTAGATAAGGAATATCACCCTGGCGATAGCCTAATGGACGCATATCCATATTATTGATTACGCCGTCATTGTTGGTATCCTTGAATATTAAGTCACCGGGACGTAGTGTAGTGTTTCCTTTGCCGTCAATATCGATCGGATAGTTGGCAATCTGTTCCCAGTCTTGAAACTGTCCGATACATTCATGTCCCCACCATTGGCTTGAATAACGCTTTTCATACCAGGATTTGTATTTTTCCCATGAATTGCCGAATTTCCAAGGAGTACGCCCCCATTCATATTTACGGGTGAGAGTGAAATTACCTTCCATTGAGTAATTGAAATCTTTAATCCGGTCGGTCCATTTTATACTGCCGTCGATACCACGTATCTTTTGTGAATCCTTGTTGACAGAAGGCAACGACAATCCTGCTTCATTGGGCAGAGTGACACCAGGACTTCCGGGAATACCCTCGAGGGTACGTTCAAAATAATTCAATTCGCCGGTCAGTCGATCATTGAGGAAGCCATATTCAAAACCTATATTAAACATTTTTACTTTCTGCCATGATAAATTAGTTACAGGTAAACCGCGATATTTGGAGCCGATAACCCATTGGCCGTCAAGTACAGCTCCACCGGAATTATAATTGTAACCTTCCAGATAGTCATAGGGAGCATATCCCGAAGTGTTTTCGTCACCAACCATACCATAAGATATTTTCAGTTTGAAGTTTGATAGGTAGCGTTTCATGTTGTCCGTCCACCAAGGTTCTTCAGTGATACGCCAACCGGCAGATATTGACGGAAAGAATCCCCAACGTTTGGAAGGTGGAAATTTCCATGAACCGTCATAGCGGCCTAAGAATTCTACCAGATAACGTCCGGCATAGTCATAAGTGAAGCGACCGATAAAACCGACACGAGCTTTGGGGGCGTAAAGCATATCGTTGACAGACTGCAGAGTTGATGAGGTGATCTGTGTTGTCAAGTCAGTTTGCGGTTGAGAAGTGATTTCGATGCCAGGCGATGAGTCGGCTGACGGATTGTTAGGAGTTTGAAAACGGGAAGCTTCACCGCCAATTGTTGCCGCTACGTTATGTTGTTTGAATTGCTTATGAAAGTCAAGCGTAAATTGTCCCGTATAGTCTTCCGTATTTCGTACGTATTTGTAAAGTGAGGGATTCTTCTCTCCGTCCACTACATAATATTCTCCGGTCACTATGTCATAATCGTATAAATTAAAGGTTTTTACTTGCTTGGTGCGTCCCCAGTATTGCAATGAATAGCCGCCAATTAATTTCAGTGACAGATAATCTGTAAATTTATAGGTCGCATCTATGTTGAATTGGACCGAACGTTCCTTTCGTATATCTTCACCGTTTCTGCCTAGTGTGGTAGTTGCGAAATTGGTGTAGATATAGGTTGAAGTCTTAGCGGGGTAAAGTGGATTGTCATTGACATAAGGGCGTACAGTCGGCAGATTACGGTAAGAACCGAAAAGCATCCAGCCGATTTCGTCTCCACCACCCAGTCCCGGAGCTTTAAGATTTTGTAAACGTCCGCTTACGGAGGCATTGAAAGAGAATTTTTCTGAAAGTTTAGCGTTGATGTTGATCTGGAGATTGGTACGATTGAATCCGCCGAAATCACGTATAGCATAATCTTGATTAGTGTTACTTAAAGCTATATAATAACCTACTTTATCTGAACCACCTGATATATTGGCACCTACGTAAGACTGTGCACCCGGATCTGTTGCAAAGTCATACCAGTTGAAACCTTCATATCCGCGTTCGGTACCTTTCTGCCATTTCAGATATTCATCGTATGTATAGGTTGGAGTATAATTAGAGTTTTCCGACTTATGAATAACATCTGATTGATACTTTGCCCTGACATAGGAAGAGGCAGAAGCAGGTTCAGGAAATGTGAAGAACTCCTGCCAGCCGTAGATAGCTTTGATGTTTACCGTATGGCGTGTATTATAATGTCCTGACTTAGTTTTTACCACTACTACTCCGTTGGCTGCACGTAACCCATAAATAGCTGCTGATGCATCTTTCAGAATTGAAATGGATTCAATGTCATTGGCATCTATATTATTGAATTGAGATTCATCACGTTGCACTCCGTCAATAATATAGAGCGGTGTGTCCATACCACGAATACTGATTTTAGTCGTAGCACCCGGACGACCGTCACTCATACGGCTATTAATACCAGCAATAGTACCTGCTAAAGCCGTTGATGTATTGATGGTCGAATTGACTTTTAATGCATCTCCCGATACATTAGTAATGGCTCCTGTGATAGAAGCTTTTTTTTGTACACCGAATCCTACGATTACCACATCTTCAAGTACAGCTGAACTCTCCTGCATCGAAATCTGATAATTTCTTCGTTCTTGCCTTATGGTGACTTTCATTGTTTGGAATCCCATATAGGAAAGAATCAGTATACTGCCACTCGTCGCTTTTAAGCTGAATGTGCCGTTTACGTCTGTTGTGGTTCCGATAGTTGTTCCTTCCACCTTGATATTCACACCGATAAGCGGTGCTCCACTACGATCTGTAATGCATCCTGTAATCGTATGTTTATCTGTGGTATGAGGAACAGAGGGTGTTGTTTGGGAAGTATTTTCCGTATTTTGTAGCGAAAGGATAATCTGCTTACCACGAATAGTGTATTTTATATTCGAATTGGCAAACAGACGATCGAGAACCCGTTGCACAGATTGTCGTTTTACTTGAAGCGTTACTTTACGAGTGACATCTATTAATGTTTTGTTGTAAAGAAAACTATAGTTGCTCTGTTTCTCTATGCGTTTCAACACCTCGCTAAGTGGAGTATTGTTGGCATTAATTGTTATCATAGCTTCTTGTGCATAAGTATCAATATGTGGCAATAGTAGCCAAAGTAGCAATGCCAAGCGGAGTATGATAGTTGTTTTTTGATATGTATTCATCATAATAATTCTTTATTTAAAGTATAAGCATTTACTTTCCACGAAGTAACTGGCGGATAAATTTCACCTCTTTAGTATCGTATGGAGTACCATCTGGATGTAGGATGTCATGAAACCATGGATCGGGTTCTTGCATTTCTTTATCCCAGTGCCAGGGCCACTTTGTATTCATCTTTCCATCCACTAACCCCCAACTTATTGCACCGACTTGTTCTGCTTTGAAAAGCGGTAATAAAGTGTCGAAACGGCAGTTGAATGTTCGCGCCATATATTCCGTACAAATAACGGGCCGTCCAAATGGTTTATATCGTTCGGTAAGCATAGTCAATATCTCGTATTGGTCGCTATAGGAGTGAAATGAAATAACATCTGAAACAGCTGAAATAAAAGTATTGAGATTCACCAAATCTGTATTCCATATACCTATTGTTAATGGTTGGGAAGGTTTCATTTCACGTACCCAACTTACTACTTTGGGTAGTAGGTTAAAGGCAGTAACTCCTTTTTGATTTCTCCAGCCAGGTTCATTCCATAAATCCCATGCCAATATACGTTTATCGTGACCGAACTTTTTTATCAGTTGCTTTACATAACGTTCTAATATCGGATAAGATTCTATATCCTCTGTCCCATCTGGTTGAAGATCAGGATCACCGCAAAAGAAATTGTTGTGACGGCCGGAAATTGGTTTGGGTTGAGGACCTAGTTTATTATCCACTCCACCCGCTCCACTGAAAATCACTAACATTGTTTTTATTCCATGTCGGTCGGCAATCTCCAGGAACTGGTCAATACGCTGCATGAATCCTTCAGGATCAGATTTCCATACGGTGCTTTGAAGGAAAACTCGCAGGGTATTGAAGCCTAACTGTTCGGCCCACCCTAATTCTTCATCGATGATTTCAGGGGAAAAAGATTCTTTTTGCCACATTTCAATTTGATTGACCGCATTGCGAGGAAAGTAATTGCATCCGGCTAAAAATGGCATGTGGGCATACCAATGATTGGCTTTTTGTACGGACCAATTTTTCATGTCGGAGAATACCGTAGCTTCTTCTGGAGTCATATCTCGATATTGTTCAGTCTGCATCTGTCCTGATACAGGGACAGAAAACAATAGGATGCAAAGAGAAATGCTCCATTTGGCAACATAAGAGATTCTAAATTTATTCATAATATTATTCATTAGAATAAGCAATACCGGTTATTTCACGTAAAAATTCTTTTTCTTCCGGATATTTGGGTGTACCGTCTTTCTGTAAAATATCATGGAACCAGAAATCAGGTTCTTTGTCATTGTCCCATCCCCAAGGATAGATCGTATTTGTTTTTCCCCATACTAATCCCCAGTTGATGGCACCTATTTTATATTGTTTTAGGTAGGGAAGAGTGTTTTGAAAGGTACATTGCCACGAATCACCGCGCGCTAAATATTCTGAACAGATAACCGGACGTCCATATGCCAGGACTTCTAAAGCGAAATTTTTCATACCAACAATTTTTACTCCGGTTGAAGTTCTTGAATCCTTCCAGCTTGAATAGTTATGAAAGGAATTGATGTCAGACATGGTAAGGGCTATTTCGTCAAAGGGCGCATGTTGTAGGTCGGGTGCATGGAGACCGACAGTTATGGGTTGTATCGGATTCATTCCTCTGATCCATTGAATGGTTTTAGGTAATAATTCTGTAGTTATATCTTCCCGGTTCCATGAAGTACCAGGTTCATTCCATGCTTCCCAAATACGAACCCGATCATCTTCACGATATCGACTAACGACTGCTTGTACGTATTGTTTCATTAACTCATATCGTTCGGGTATTGCTTTATTGTCATCGTTGAGAATAGCCGGGTCTCCCATGAATGCAAGGTTGTGCACGCCAGGGATTGGGTCGAGTTGTTTTCCTAAAGTACAATGACTTAGATAGTCGCCTGCACCCGAAAAGAAACAAAACATGGCTTTAATCCCGTGGCTATCCGCTATGGTAAGGAAATCGTCTATATTATGGAAAAAGCTTTCTGGTTCTTTTTCCCAAACAAAACTATGCAGAAAGACACGTACAGTGTTGAATCCCAATTCGGAAGCCCATCCCAGTTCTCGGTCTATCGTTGCGTGATCATAAGTGGATGACTGCCACATTTCAATCTGGTTGATAGCTGTGCTCGGGAAGAAGTTGCATCCGATAATCCATGGTTGTTGGGCATGCCAGTCACGTGCTTTTTCTAATGACCACGGTTGAAGCGGTTCATCGGGTAGTGCAGCGAATTCTTCATCCCCCTGAATTTTATCACATGCTGTCATTGCCATCAGACATGTTAATATCAATAATAATAATTCTTTTTTCATACGTATTATATTTTAGCGATTTAAGAGGGAGGGGCTAAACATAGCGAAAGCCCCTCTCTTAGTTATTATCCTGAAAACTATTGCTCTTTGATTTTTATCTCAATTTTCCGAATGACTTTTCCACCATCTTCGGCTATGTAGAATGTATTGTCGTCAGCAAGGGTTAATCCTACCGGATTGTTAAACTGCATATTTTTCAAATCATCAACCGGAACATTGGTGACGTTATTCGCACCGCTTCCATTGCCACCTGCAACAGTTGTTGTGGTCCAAATACCTTCTTCATTTGTTACTTTACGTAATGCATGATTGTGTTGGTCGATAAAATAAAGGATATTACCTGTACTGTCGAAACACATCTGTCGCGGACCGTTCAGGCGGGAAGTTCCTACTGCACCATCCGTGGATCCTATTTCATTTAACTCTTTGCTTCCTGCAATCAGTTCTTGTTCTTCTTTACTGCCAAGTGTATGGGTGTCAGGATTATAAGGATAACGTACAATGTAGGCATGAGGACGGTTTGTGCCATCTCCGGCAGGAGTCGTATGATCGCTTGCGCGGGCTACATATAACCATTTACCATCAGGAGAGAAAAGTACCCGTGCATTATTATCCACCCATAGCGGAGGTATTGTTCCTTGTAAGTCTGTTGCATTGGCGTCAATTTCATCTAAAAGATAGAAATATGATTCCATGCGGAATGCATCCCAGGAATAACGGGTCATGACAATTCGTCCGTCAACTGGATTGACGGTAACGTCCTGCATATCTGTATAAGGAGATTGGGGTGTCTGATGTCCTGTGGCAGTGCCGAATACACCATTAGTACGAGATGCCATATACAATATGTTACAGTTACGGTCATGGGCTTCTTTAACTGTGTAATATAGATTATTGCCTGATATGCATACTGAACAAGTTTCTCCGAATGCCCACGGGTTACCCTCTTGAGGAGAATGGTACCAGGAAACCTCGTCATTTGAAATCATACGGATACCATTTTGTATTTCTCCTATATAAAGTGATTTGGTTGCTGCATCGTATGCAAGACTACGGGGAGCAAAGAATTGAGCTGTCAGTCGTGGTCCATTATTAATTCCCTGACCTCCTGTCCCTGCATAAACCGATGAAGTAGCTACATATTCTTTCCTATATACTTGATATTCATAAGTTCTACGTATTTTCTGAGTAGCATTAACACCGTACCTGATTTCTATTTCCAGTGAGTGAGTTCCGAGTTCTGAATTTTCAGGTAAATTGAAGATGATGGCATTTGTTGTGATTGATGTGACATCCAGTTTTGTCTGGTCAAAATTAATAGTCACATTATTCTTATCTGTTCCGAAATGATCTCCGACAATGGTTACTGTGCCTCCAGCATAAGTTCCTGTTTGGGGAGAAAGTTCCGAAATAACAGGAGTACTGCCTCTTACTTCAAAGTCAATTTCAAATGTATGGGACATTGTTTGCTGTTTGTTTTCGGTGTCTAAGTAATTGATTTCAACAGAAAGTGGATAGCTTCCGATATTAAGTGAGTTTGGAATAGTAAATTTGATGACCGAATTTCCTACTTCTTTGGTCGGAATGGTCAGCTCACCGAGTTTTACAACTACATTTTCCGGGTTAGTCCCGAAATTCTCACCCATAATCATTGCATCTGTTGTAGAACCGGCTTCAGCATATTCCGGTGAATACGTAATAACTTCAGGAGTCTTTCCTGTTTTGGTCGTTTTCTGATTCTCTTCGTCTTCGTTACAAGCTGTAATGAACACCAATAGCACTGCTGTGAGATACCATACAGCTGTACGTAATAGTTTGAATTTGTAATAAGGTTGCATATTCATGTTTTTTTATTTATAAGTATTAGTTTTGATTTTCGTTGCCAATCACAATCTTGCGTATGTCGGCGAATTCTTCTTCCGAAACATAGAAATTACCTTTTGAGTCTATACAAATCCCGGAAGGTTGGCTGAAAACGGCTTCTAAAAGTGCACCGTTTTTGAAGGAATTAGTGTTACTTGTTTCACCCGGGCAGGGAACGCCGGCTAGTGTTGTCACGTTACCTTCAGAGTCTATTTGGCGAATACAGTGATTTTTACGGTCAGTCACGTACAGATTACCTTCACTGTCACAACATCCCCGTTGAGGCGTATTAAAACGAGCTTCCGGCCCCTTGCCATCCGCATATCCTGCTCCATAACCTTTGATTAGCCGGTTTGCGTCACTTTCGTCTACTCTAAGATCTTTTTTTCCTGCAAATTCTTCTATTTCATTGCTTAAACTTTTTGTTGCAGGGTCATAATCATAACGTGAAATGTAATGGAGATTTTGGTGAATGATAAAAAGTTTACTACCGTCTTTTGAGAAGACCGGATGTGAATCGCTGGATGCCCATGTCTGTGTGTAGCCTGTCATTAGGGTAGCCTTATGTGTTTCTTGATCGTATAGATAAAGTTCTTCAAAAGGCCCCCAAGTGTTGCGCATGAGTATAATAGTCCCATCAACCGGGTTGACGGCCATTCCTACAAAAACATCCATATCTTCGGTGGAGTCACTGTAATAGTTGGCGTAATTTTCAGATTTTAATGTATAGCCCAGAAATGTACCTCGTGAGGCAGGACGTGCCCCGAGTAACCAAAGTTTGTCTTGGGAGGGTGAGAAAGCCATATCTTTAAAATCTGATGACCAATCACCTGTACCGAACCCGCCAATATTGGCATTTGTATGGTAGAAATCAAGTAATTGGGAGGTATGTCCGTCTGCCAGTAGACGAATACCGCGATTCCATTCACTTAGATAGATGTTATTGCTGTTATCAATAATTAATTGTCCCGGACCATATAGTTTTGAATCGAGTAACGTTCCGAAAGTATACTCATTTTTTATTCCTGAACGTCCGGCAAAAGTTGATACGTTTGAAATAACGGTATAAGAGAAAGAATTCTCGAAAATGTTTTCGAAGAGTTGCATGGCAGTGCCCGCACCGCGACGCACCCCGACGTGTATTTTGCCCGAACCACAATCTTCGGGAATTACCACTTCAATTGTGTTGTCATCTAAACGTGAGATAGTAGACAGAGTGTTATTGATGAGTACTGTGATTTTGGAAGGGTCGATGCCAAAGTGATCACCTGTGATAGTGATTAAATCACCGGCTTGACCTTTTTCGGGTGAGAAGTCAGTAAATACTGGCTCTTGTGTCAATTCATCATTAGATGCATCTTTCCCATCGTCGCTACAACTTATTGTGAATACTATTAATAGTAATGCTAATAAATGATGCAGGTAGCTATTAGTCAGATAAAAAGATTTCATATTCATTTTGGATGTTTTCTAGATTATGAATAGACTTATTATTTAGTATAAAGTAGAATGCCCGGAATGTCGAATAGACGTTTGGCCATTGCCAGATGACCTTCAATAGTCGGGTGAATATGGTCACTTTGGAATAACCAGGATGCTTGTTCATGCAAATTATCATCTTTAGCAGTTGCCAAATCAAAACGGCAACTGGCGACATTCATTTCTTCGCATACAGCAGCTATTATTTCGTTGGTATTGTAACTTCCACCATCACTGGTTACCGGAATGTGATTAATGATAGGGATTGAGCCATGTTTGCGGATTAGCTCTATAAGTTCCACTAATTCGTCACGTGTATTAAGACGGTTAGTTCCAATGGTTACCATTACAAACTTAGGACGGATAAAAGGTATTTCGTTAGTTATCCGATCAATGACGCCCTCAATTGTTGAGCCGCTTTCTCCGGAGAAAACAGTTGTTCCGTTGAGCCATGAGGCCATTACTTGTCCGTAACGGGCGGTTTCGCGTATATGATCGCCTTCGGTTATCGAGTTTCCGATAATATACATCAATGGTTCGGGAGATACGGTTGCTACAATTTCTGTATTTTTTATGAAAGGAGATTTACCGGAGATGCGTCGAAAACCAAAAACATTGTTTTGGCGGCCTCCTTTAAATTCATTTTGTTGTCGTACGAGTCCGTTACCGGAATCAAGTACTGAGGAGGTTTCTACGGAAGCTGTAGCACCGGTTTGTTCGTCAGTAATGATGAAGGTATTGTTTCGGAATGATTTTATAGCTTCAAGTAGATATATATGTCCATTTTCTATAGTGAAAGGTGTTGATGCTTCAATATCTTCCACCCCGGCCCAATACTTATGAATGTTTATGGTTCCTTTAGTGGCATCTACTGTAAAGAGTGAGCCGCCATTCCCGTCACGTTCAATCCATTCCAAACCGAAACGGGTATTTGAAAAGAGTGAAAGACGAACACGTGTGGCACGTTGTTCGAAGGAGATACGCCGCTCAAGATTTAAGTATAATGCGGCATCATTTGTTCCGTCGACCGTCAGACCACGTGTCTCAAGGTGCCAGTTTCCGGCATTCGATTCATTTGAGAAATCATTTAATGAAGTCTCATCTGAAAAATCGTACTTTAGTAGAGTGATCTCCTGATTAACAGGCTTTTCAGGTTCATAGGGCTGAAATTTGTATTCGTCGTTCGAACACGAAATATTCCCTAACAGCATAAAAAATAGAGATAGTTTAAAAATGTTTCCCATATATCAGATTTTTTAGGTTTAAAAATCTAGTGGATTCATTCGTTTCCGGAAAATGACATGCTATCATTTAAGGAGACGAATCATTATTATGACAATTCTGCAAGAAAAAGACACATAGAAAATTGAATTTTATTTTAAAGTATGCATTATTATTTTTTGTGGAAGTTTCTCTAACGGAATAAATTCACTGACATATCGGTCTGGATATACTTTTATAATATTCAAACCTTGATAACCTGTTCCCAATACTTTGCCTACCGGACCTATTGTAATCATTTCCATATTCTCGGCTTTTCCATAAGAATTGTTATGTAAATGTCCCGCAAATACAGCGTTTACTTCATATTGCTGAAATAAGCTTATGTATTTTTCTCGCATGTGGGTAGGAAAATTTGAATAATTGACAGGTTCATCCACATGTTTTAAAAAGATAGGGCAATGAGTAAATATGAATTTGAATTTAGTAGCTTGGATCTTTTGCAGTTCTTGTTTTAGCCACTGGAATTGAATATTTTCTCTTATTTTATCTTCTTCTTTGATTATATTCGAATCGATACCTATAAATGCACAATCACCAAATGTAAATGAGAAATGAGTATCTCCATAGTTTTTTATATATGTATCTATTGCGGTTTGGCTCACATCACCTATATCATGATTACCGGGAATCATATATACTTTTATAGAAGGATCTATTTGGGCAATCAGATGCTTATAAGTTGAAATTTGTTTTTCACTATTCGGGTCGTTTACGAAATCACCGGTTATTACTATAAATGGTGGTTTTAATCTATTTATAGCAGTTATGGCTTTATTCATTGCGTTTATTTCAGCAGAGATGCTTTTGTTGTTATCTGTAAATCCCAATTGGGGGTCACTAAGTTGTATAAAGAAAAAAGGGGTAGATTTTGCATTTGTTTTTACATCAATGAGTGTTGTGAGACGAATATCCTGTGAAGAACTGCCGATTAAGATATTGAACTCTCCGGGTTCGACAACAAATTTGTGTTGCATATAATCGTAAAAACGGAATGCTTCTTCGCCAAGAAATATTTCAATGTGTTGTGTTTCGCCTTTTTTTAGAAAAACTTTTTCATATCCTTTTAATTCTTTAACTGGCCGGATTGCTGATGCATTAACATCGCCTACATATATTTGTGCTATTTCAGCGGCATCGTAGTTTCCTGTATTTTTCACGTCAAATGAGATAATATATCCGTCTTTTGAGGGCTGTGCTTTGATATTGTTATATTCAAATTGTGAATATGACAAGCCAAAGCCAAACTCGAACATTGGTTTTATGCCTGAACGTTCATAACCGCGATATCCCATAAATATACCTTCGTTGTATTCTATGCGTTTATAGGGGTTATCCGGTTTTACTTGATTGGTGTTTGGATAATAATTGCCATAAGTCGGATTATCTTCCAGACGCTTCTCAATCGTAAATGGGAGTTTACCACTCGGTGAGGTTTTTCCAGTAATAATGTCGGCAATAGCCTTGCCGCCTTCTTGGCCTTGATACCATGCCATAAGTATACCACTGACACGATCGATCCACGGAGACATCTCTACACCACCTCCTGAGTTGATAACTACGATTACTTTATTCGTATATTTGAGTATGTTTTCGAGACATGCCAAATGTCCTTCAGGTAATGTGAAAGGGCGGTCCCAGCTTTCGGATTCGAAATACCAGTCATATCCTACACATACGATTACTGCATCTGCATTGCGGATGGCTTTTATAAATTTAGGATCGTTCAGATAGTCTGCATAACGGAACATGGCTTCGGCTTCTGAACCTCCATCGAAGTGTTCGTAGGTAATTTTATAGACTTGGCCTGCTTTAAAACTTTTATATCCTTCTTTAGATCGGAATGGGTGATTCGACCATTGCTCAATTAATTCTTTATTGTTGATGAGAAGCCGGTAGCCATCATCACCGCCAACTGAAAAATAGAGTATTGCATCGTTTTCGGGCTTAAAGTAAAAAGTATATCGATCAGAAAAGTTATCAGAGTTCACGACTCCTGGTAGGAGAGAATCCCATGTCTTATAATTGATTTTATGTACAATAGCTGTATGTACAGGTTTACCTGAAAGCTTGGTATTGTTGAAGTATTCGACTATAGCACCTCGTGTGGTACAGGAAGAGTCGGCATAGAAAGTTTTCAAATCTTTTTTCCATAAGTTGGGTGTATAGCCAAAACAGAGTTGGCGGTTGTAGTTTAAATTTTGTTGCAGACCTTGTGCGGTAGTACAAGTAGTAGAGGGGAAGACTTCACCGCTGCCACCTCCTTTAACTATGATTTCAGAGTTGGGACCACAAACAACAATTTTACCTTTATTTATGGGGAGTAGATTATTGTAATTTCTAAGTAATACAGCTCCGCTTCGCTCTACTTCAATTGAAATATTTTCAGAGAAAGGATTTTTTTCATTGATTTGTTCATCTTTTTGCGGACGATCGAAAAATCCGAATGCTAATAGTGTCTGGATGATGTGCTGAACTCTTTGGTCAATGATTCGCTCATCGAGAACTCCATTGATTATCAACTGTTTCATTTGCGCAGGGTCTAATAACCATCCGCGGGGCATTTCGATATCAAGTCCGTTATAAGCGGCATTGATAGTAGTGTAGGTTGCTTCCCAATCTGACATGAGAATACCTTTAAATCCCCAACGATTGCGTAATACATCTATATTAAGATAACGGTTTTCGGTAGCATGAACGCTGTTTATAAGATTATATGAGTTCATGATTGCACCTGTATGTGCCTGCTTTACACCTTTTTCAAAAGCAGGGAGATAAATTTCATTCAAAGTTCGTTCGTCTATATCAGAGGAGAAATGGTTGCGGTCTAGTTCTTGATTATTGGCGGCATAGTGTTTCATACATGTCATTACACCTTGACTTTGTACGCCTTCAATATAGCTTGCGGCAGTTTCTCCTGCAAGATAGGGATCTTCGCCAAAATATTCGAAATTACGACCGCATAGTGGACTACGGTAGATATTTGCACCGGGACCCAACAGAATGTGTATGCCTCGTGCACGGGAGTCCTGTCCTAACCCCATCCCCATTTTATATATTAATTTTCTGTCCCATGTAGAAGCAGCTGCAACACCACAGGGATATAATGTACTTTTAGTGTCATTACGTATGCCTTGAGGGCCGTCAGCCATGTGTATTTCGGGAATACCGAGACGTGGAATGGCACGAATATAGAATGCATTGTATCCGCCTATGTAATCAAGTTTTTCTTCAATTGTCATTTGGTCGGTTAATTCTTTGGCTTTTTTCTCATGGGACGGTGTGATGATCTGTCCTTGTATAGTTGTACAGATTAGGACGGTGGTAGCGAATAATAATAATTTCTTATTCATGTTTTTTTAGTTTGATATTGGATGAATGGATGGTAATGCGTGTTGTCAGCCGGATGTCTTGTGAAGAAGAACCAATGAGAATATCGAATTCACCGGGTTCGATGGTGAAGTGATGTTGTTTATAATTGTAGAAGCGGAAAGACTCTTCATTCAGGCAGATTTTAATACGTCGAGTTTCTCCTTTTTTTAAAAAGATTTTCTCATATCCTTTTAACTCTTTTGGGGGGCGGGGGACAGAGGTTATTACATCTCTGATATAAAGTTGTGCTATTTCGGCTGCACCATATTTTCCTGTATTTTTTACGTCGAACGAAATGATAAATCCTTTATCTGTAGATTGTGTTTGAATGTTGCTATAGGTGAAGTGAGAATAGGATAATCCGAAACCGAATTCAAATAATGGGATTGTTCCCGATTGTTCGTATCCTCTATAGCCAACAAATATTCCTTCGTTATAAGCTACACGACGGTAAGGACTATTGAATATATGCATATCTGTGTTTGTATGGTAGTTGTTGTAGGTAGGGTTGTCTTCCAGTTGTTTTTCGATAGTAAACGGAAGTTTACCACTAGGTGATATTTTTCCGGTGATAATTTCTGCAATGGCTTTACCACCTTCTTGGCCAGGATACCATGCCATCAAAACTGTTTGTACACGGTTTATCCATGATGTCATCTCTATGCCTCCACCCGCATTCAGTACGACAATGACATTTTGATTGTGTTTGAGGATCGCATCGAGAAAGTTGATTTGTCCTTCGGGCAGTGTAAAGCTACGGTCGGTACCTTCTGTTTCGGAGACTGCGTCGAAGCCAAGACATACCACTATTGCATCGGCTTTCTTAAGGGATCTTTTGAAAACCGGATCGTCCATATAGTTTGAAAACCGGAACATTACTTTTGATATGGAATAGTCGTCAGTATGTTCATAAGTAAGTTTATAGATGTGTCCGGCTTCGAAATGTCGACATATATCTTTTGAACGGTAGGCATGGTTGTCCCAATCATCGATGACTACTTTATCGTCAATCAGAAGCCTGTAACCATCATCACCTCCTGCGGAGAGAAATAGGAATGAATCGGACTGAGGTTTGTAATAAAATGTGTATCGGTCAGAATAATCATCAGTTACAATGCCTGGTACGGGTGAATCTGCGTATTCATTGTTTATTTCGTTTTTGATGGTGGTGTGAATAGGGGAACCACTAAGATTTTTATTATTGAAATATTCTACTTTTACACCTTGGATAGTGCAGCTGGCATCAGCATAAAAGGCGGATAAATTGAAATTCCATTTGGAAGTGTCATAGAGAGATTGGATACTATGGCCTAGTTGTTTTATTCCTTCGGCTATTGAACAGCTGGTAAAAGGATAAACTACGCCACTTCCACCGCCTGTAGTAATGGTGTTGGCATTAGGACCGCATACCACAACCTTTCCTTTGGATAAAGGTAGGGTATTATTGTTATTTTTTAGCATGACTACTCCGTTGCGTGCTATTTCGAGAGCTATTTTTTCGGAATAGGGATTACGTTCGTTTATCTGTTTGTTCAGTTGCGGACGATCGAAAAAACCGAAAGTAATAAGTGACTGGAGAATGTGTTTAACTTTAAGATCGATGACCGATTTGTCGATAACACCATTTTTTACAAGACTCATCATTTTAGCACGGTTCATCATTCCACCACCCGGCATTTCAATGTCGAGCCCATGATACACAGCTCCAAGTGTTGAATAAGTACCTCCCCAATCCGACATGAGAATTCCTTTAAATCCCCATTGGTTGCGTAAGACTTCAATATTGAGATAATAATTTTCTGAGGCATGCACACTGTTAACCAGATGATATCCACACATTATTGCGCCGATATTTGCTTGCTTTACGCATTTCTCAAAAGCCGGAAGATATATCTCATGCATTGTTCGTTCGTCTATGTCTGAAGAAGTATTATGTCGATCCCACTCCTGATTATTAGCTGCATAGTGTTTCATACAGGCCATGACACCTTGACTTTGGATTCCTTTAACTATGTTGACGGCTGTTTCACTAACGAGATAAGGGTCTTCACCGAAGTATTCGAAGTTGCGTCCACATAAAGGACTACGATATATGTTCACTCCAGGACCTAATAGGATATGTATACCTCGCGCTCGCGCATCTTGGCCGATACCTGTTCCCATTTTTTGAACGAGAGTTCTGTCCCATGTAGCTGCGGCTGCCATTCCACAAGGATATAGCGTGCTTTTCTTGTCACGATCAGTGAGTTGAGCGCTCGCATCGTTTCGAACTCCTTGTGGACCGTCTGCCATACGTATTTCCGGAATGCCTAGTCGTTCTATTGGCCTTATATAAAAAGTATTATAGCCTCCAATATAGTCTATTTTTTCTTCGAGAGTCATCTTCGAGAGCAAAGTCGCGACTTTCTCGTCGATGATTTGTGCTTTTTGTGCTTTCACAGTAACTGATGTGCTGAAGAATAGTAACAGGTAAACAAAGATTCTTTTCTTCATGGATTTCCTATTTATCAGATTAAAGTATTCTTATGAAATACCTTTCAGTTATAGGACAATCCAATGAATTGATGCCACAATCTTTAGAGTTGTTTTTTATTGCTTAGATTATATTATTTACGGAAAACCTTGATTTGTTGCTTAGGGGTGTGCGGATTGTTAGAGTTCATTTTTTGAATCTCGTAATAAATAGGCGCACTAATTTTCAGCATTTCCAGGATTTCGGGTAATGTTTCATCTGTGAAAGTTGCATGATAGACATAGCTGTTTATGACACTGTCACAGACTGTTATGTTCACATTGTAAAGTTGGTTAAGACGGTGGAAGACATATTCTAAACGATCATTTTCAAAAATAATCTTTCCGTTGCGCCATGAACACCATTTATTAGGGTCGGTTTTAGTAACAGTGTAGTTTCCTTTCTGCTTGTCATAAACGATGTGTTCACCGGGTAACATACGACGACTTGTACCTTGCATATCTACGTCTGTAATACCTTCTACCATCGTGACAGCAGATATGGAATCAACGTTGAAAGCATTTACATTGAATGCTGTACCGGTAGCTGTCACATTCATATTTTTTGTCTGAACGATGAAAGGGTGCTTCTTGTCAGATTCGACTTCGAAGTAAGCCTCTCCTGTGAGTTTGACTGCACGGCTTCCGTTATGGAAGGCAAGCGGATATTGAAGAGTACTTCCTCCGTTAAGCCATACTTTGGATCCGTCGGGCAAGTTTATTTGTGAGTAAGTACGGTAAGGAGTAGTGATGGTTTGCCATGTTTCTGTTAGTTCAGGAGCAGAAAATTTGTCTGCCAATAAATATGTTGCCAGAAAAACTATGGGCAGGAACAGGATAGCGGCGATGCGTTGACACCGTATCATCAGTGTACGGAACTTTTGGTTTCTACTATCACGGCGGAGTTGGTCCATAAACTTTTCATGAGCTTGTTCCGTATGGATGGCAGAAGGGGCAAAGCTTGGGTGTATAGCTTGATCGAGGTCTTTGAGACGTGCAAACCATCGTGCATGTTCTTTGCTCTCTTTGATCCATGCTGTGAGTTCGTCCTTTTCTTCAAGAGAGGCTTCACCTGCAAAATATTTAGCTATGATTGCATTGATATGTTCATTTATTTCTTCCATTGTTCTCTTTTTATATTCTTCTATATTAATAAGACAATTGACTAACGCTTTACCACAATTATTTTGTGAATAGAAATAAGATCATCGGTAAATATTCTTTAAGATGATTTCGTAGAAAAGCCAGTGCTTTACCAATGCGCACCTCAATGGTACGTTTGGAGACTCCAAGCATATCAGCAATTTCCTGATATTTTTTGTTTTGGAAACGATTCATTTCGAACGCTTGACGGTAAAGTGCCGGAAGCTGTTGCAATGCTTGCTGGAATTGCTCGTGAAGCTCGGAATAAAGTACGGCTTCTTCCTCCACTCGTTCGGGCATCCATGTCAGCGAGTCTATAGTGGTATCATATATGATTCTACGGCGTTTAATTTCATTCAGACATGAGTTGCGGACAGCACTGATGAGATAGACACGTAGCGGTACGCTTATTTCCAGACGATCACGGATATGCCATATTTTTAGAAATACATCTTGTACAATATCCTCGCACGTTTCCAAATCCGGAAGGTAGCGCCCGGCATAAAGCACTAAATCCCGATGGTATAAATTGAATAAGCGAGAAAATGTTTGGTGGTCGCCACGCTTAAGTTGTGCGAGCGTAATGTCTTCTTGCATATTATTAGATTAATTATGATACAAATGTACACGATTCTTTTAATATTTAGCATATAGAAGTATAAATCGTATCATAATTTTTATTTATAAGAGTAGTCTTTTAATGGTGTGACGTTTTATTGAAAAAATCCTTGTATTAAACCTCTTCGCATATCGGCATATCCATTCCTTTGTACACAACCACAATCTTATGAAGCTGTGTAGTGCCGACTGCTCTTTTCACCGTATCAGTGTCAGCATAGCGATTGGCTTGGTCAATAGCTTCCAGTCGCAGTTCTTCCACGCGGTTTTCAGGGTCTTTATACTTGGCATATTTCAGTTCCACAATGTAGCTGTGCTTCATGTCTGAATAGATATCCAGTAGCGGACAGAGGAAAATGTCGACATAGCCTGCCTGTGTGTCCTGTTCGGAAATGGGACGGTAGAAACGGTTTTGTGCCGTCATGGCAAGCGTAAAGCCGTGGACAAAAAATTCACCTTTCTGCTTGTCACGCTGGGAGGTGTAGCGTTTCAGGCAGTCAGCAATATAACCGAAATAGGCTTTCCAGTCGCCTCGATAGGCAAGGCCGCTGGCAAGTTCGTTTTTCTCGTAACTGCTGAAATTGAGTTCGGCTTCGTTGTAGGTACTCAGTAGATAGGTGTATATTTGTTCGCGGACTACTTGGTTGGGGATGGTGAGTTTGGTCCTTCCTTCATACGTGCCACTAATGGTGAGCATACCGAAATAGTAGAGTAGGCTCACAAAGTTGTCGGGGTTGGTAATATTGACGGCAGGAAAACCTTTTTTCAGTTCTCCGGTGACGTAGCCTTCGCTCACCAATGTTTGTATGATGGAAGCATCATGGGCAAACTCTTTGTCCTTCTGGATGAGCATACGTAATTTTTCGTAAGCCGAAACGGCGCGGGCGAATAAAGAAGAAAAACTTGTCCGCCTCTTCTATCATGGGTATAAACCGGGTTTTGTCCACATAATAACAGTCGTCACGGCGGATTACTGCAAAGTTCATCATGCCGTATGGGATACGTTTCTTGTCCGGTGCTATATGTTTTTCTATAACTTATACCTTATTTTAGGAGCTTTCTTTGGACATAAACAAAGGTACGGGCTTTTTGTTACTTCTCCAAACAAACATTCCATAACTTCTCGCTATCTTTGCACTCTATTAAACAAACATCACCACCATTATGGAATTGAAGTATGGATATTACCATCTGATTGCGATACTTGTAGTTGCTATCTGGGGATTGACTTTCATATCAACCAAAGTATTGATTAATCACGGACTGACTCCACAGGAGATATTCTTCTATCGTTTTCTCATTGCCTATCTGGGCATTTGGGTGATTTCTCCCAAACGTCTGTTTACGAGTAATTGGAAAGACGAACTTTGGTTGATGGCAGGAGGTTTTTTCGGTGGCTCACTCTATTTCTTTACAGAGAATACAGCTTTGGGAATTACGCAAGCATCCAATGTCGCTTTCATCATTTGCACAGCTCCCTTGCTTACTACCATTCTCTCCCTTCTCTTTTATAAGAGTGAAAAAGCCACCAAAGGTTTGATTTATGGTTCCATATTAGCTTTAATCGGGGTGGGACTGGTGGTCTTCAACGGTAGTTTTGTACTCAAATTATCTCCGGTAGGGGATTTGCTCACTTTACTTGCCGCCCTGTCGTGGGCATTTTATAGTTTGGTGATAAAGAAAATGACAGGGCGTTACCCCACTGTATTTATCACCCGCAAAATATTCTTTTATGGAGTATTGACCATACTTCCCGCCTTTCTTCTTCATCCGCTGCAACCGGATTTCGATGTACTTTTAAAACCGGTTGTATTATCAAATCTCTTATTTCTGGCCGTCCTGGCATCCTTGGTTTGTTATGTCCTTTGGAATGTGGTATTGAAACAGTTGGGAACCGTTAGAGCTTCTAATTATATCTATCTCAATCCGTTGGTGACTATGGTAGCTTCGGTTATCATTCTCCACGAAAAAATCACGTGGATTACATTATTGGGAGCAGGTTGCATTATTTTTGGAGTCTATCAGGCAGAAAAGAAATAAATAGGTAAAAACACACAAGAAATAACAAATACAAGAATGACAAAAAGAAAAAAGAAACGTATCAGCGAAAAGATGCGGAGATACAATCTCAGCTTACAGCGTCCCCAAGAGGAATTCCGTCGGCGTGTGATAGAGTGGAAGAGGATGAGGAAAGAAAGGGAACCGGAAGAAAGGAGGAAAGAACGGCGGAGAAAATGGAAGAAATGGCTTGGATTAGCCGATTTTACTGAATATGACGGTCCGTTTCCCATTTTTATATGTGCAGTATTCTTTTTAGTGATTTTTTTAAGTGGAATAAGTTTATGTGTTTTAGGATTGTTCAAGGATCCATATAAAATTCAAATAATGCCCATCTTGCAAGGTCTACTTTTAACCATTTGGGGTGCGAGGGCTTTGATCATCTTTTATCCTATTCTAAAAGTAGTCATAATCGCTTTATTTAAAGATAGAAGAAAGTAGGGGTATTCTCAAAATAAAGAAATACGGCAATTGCTTCATTGCGAATTACATGGATTACTTTGATGGGGCAGCTTGTATTATAATTGGGTGTTTATCTGGCAGAAAGAAATAAAACAGTTTCTTTTCCAAATAAGAAACTTTGTTGTTGGTAATTGAAGAAATCCCGGCATATATTATTTATCAAACCGGGAAATGGTTATTTATAGTTCCGTTTAGACGAAGTTCAGTTTGAAATATGTGGGTAAAGTTCACTGCATATATCTGTGATTCCCTGTATCTTTGTGATATTAGTCATTACTCATCTAGAACTCGAAATTAGTGAGCCATATTTTAATACAATTATCAACATGAAAAAAATCCTGATTGCTTTCCTTGCATTTTGTATGCTGGGAGTATCCGTATCGGCAAACGCGATTTCTTTTAAACGTAAAAAGTCAAAAAAGAAAGAAGTTGTAGCGAAGGAAAAAACTGCTTATGACAAACTATTCTCATCTAATCATTCAAAAGCAGAAGGTTTTATTACTGTACATAAAGTAAAGGAGAAAGTTTATTTTGAACTTCCCTTATCAATGTTGCAACGTGATATGTTACTAGGTTCTACGGTAACAGAAATTAGTGATAATAAGAATGCTATTATTGGTTCGAAACCTACCGGACCTCTTCATTTTCGTTTTGAGAAATTGAATAATAAAGTCTGCTTGTCGGCAGTGCAGACCAATAATGTGAGTGATGACAAAGAACACCGATTGAAGGCAGCTATTGAGATGAGCAATATGAATGCTATTCTGCAAGTATTTGATATTTCGGCTTATAATAACGACAGCACGGCAGTTGTTTTTGATGTTACCGATTTCTTTGTAAGTGACAATAAGCTAATGTCCCCGTTCGATAAATACAGTGTGAATACATCGGGGGGACGTAAACGTTTGACCTCATTTCAAAGCAACAAATCATTTATTGATAGTTTTAAGGCCTTTGAAGATAATATATCAGTCCGTAGTTGCTTGAATTATACTTATTCGTTGACTGGAGGTAAAGGGAAAGATATAAAAGACGAACCTCTGACAGCAAAGGTGACCCGCTCGATTATATTATTGGATACGATTCCTTATCGTCCTCGACTGATGGATAGCAGAATTGGTATTTTTCCTACGATGAAAAATGAATATTCGGCTGCGAAACAGACAACCCGTCCTATCTATTATGCCAATCGTTGGCGTTTGGAACCTTCTGATTTGAGAGGTTATATTGAAGGGAAGAAAGTGACTCCTGTTAAACCGATTGTATTCTATATAGATAGCTGTTTTCCTGAAAGTTGGAAGAGTTCTATTTTTGAAGCCGTAAATCAATGGAATAGAACGTTTGAGAAAATAGGCTTTGTGCAGGCCATCCGGGCGGAAGAATTTCCGAAAGACGATCCGGAGTTCGATCCGGATAATTTGAAATATTCATGTATTCGTTATGCCCCGATAGGGATTGAGAATGCAATGGGACCATCGTGGGTTGACCCTCGTAGTGGAGAAATCTTGAATGCTTCGGTATATCTGTACCATAACGTCATAAAATTGTTGAATAACTGGCTGTTTATTCAAACTGCTCAAGCCGATAAGCGTGTACGTCATAAAGTGATTCCAAGAGAGGTGATGGACGATGCTTTACGTTATGTCGTTTCTCACGAAGTGGGGCATTGTTTGGGATTTATGCATAATATGAGTGCTTCTGCCGTTATTCCGGTAGATTCGCTCCGTTCTCCTTCATTTACGCAGAAGCATGGTACTACCACTTCCATTATGGATTACGCGCGTTTCAATTATGTGGCACAACCTGGTGATATGGAACGGGGAGTACGTATGATGCCACCTTATTTTGGTTTATATGACGATTATCTGATTCGCTGGAATTATACACCTGTGCCGGAAGCAAAAACTCCGGAAGAGGAATATACCATTACTTCGAAGTGGATTACGGATTTGTCGGATAATCCTGTATATCGGTATGGCAAGCAGCAGTCGGATATACTCGATCCTCGTTCTCAAACGGAAGATTTGGGCGATGATGCAGTGAAAGCAACCCAATATGGAGTGAAAAATCTGAAATACATTCTGGCTAATCTGAATCAATGGCTAGGAGAAGAAGATGTGGATTATACACATCGGTCGGATATTTACGATGGTATAATCATGCAATACTTGACTTATATGTTGCATGTATATCATAATATAGGCGGAATCTATTTGCATGAAAAACTGGTTGGTGACAAAGTGGAAGCCTTGCAGGTTGAACCAAAAGAGAAGCAGAAAGAGGCAATGAATTACTTTTTGGGGCAATTGGCGACCTTAGATTGGCTGGATGATGAGAATGTGCTGAAGGTGCTGCCTATGGTGGGGAAACCATCAGATGCTTTGCGGGATGTAATGATGAAATTATTGATGAAAGCTCCTGCCCGCGTAGAATTTTCGGCGTTAAAAGCCGGTAAGGAAGGAGGATATGATATTGATGAATGTATGAATGATATTTATACATATATATGGAATCCTACTATGCAGGGACGTAAATTGAGTGCTACTCAAATGAAACTGCAGAACTTGTTTATCAAACACCTGGCTTCGACTGCCGGAATCCGATTGAGTAAAGATACTAAATCATTGAAAAGTGAAGAAGATGCATGGGAACATTTAGCTGCTTTTCACCATAAAACAGGTGCAGGGCATAAAGGATGTTGCTGTGCGTCCGACCTTGGACGTATGTTTAATCCGGTGGCGGGATTTGACGAACCGATGGCGGAGTATTTTATTCCCAAAAACCAGGATAGTATGTGTTATGGTTATTTCTTGCGTATACGTAATTTATTAAACAGCCGGAAGCAACATGCCGATAAAGATACGCGGCTTCATTATCAGTTATTGCTCCATCAAATGAATAATGCATTAAACAGATGATTATGAAGAATAAATATATCTTTTTGCTCTTTTTATCAGTATTTGGTGTGTTTGTCTTTTCTCCTTCGGAGGCTGTTGCCAAAAAAAAGAAAAAAGGGAAAACAGAGCAGGTTAAGCCCAAAAGCGAGTACGAAAAACTGTTGAAGGATAAACCGAATAGCGTCGAAGCTAAAGGGCTGATGAATCTTTATTGGGTAGACAATAAAGTGTATCTGGAAATACCCGGAGATGTGTTGGGTAAACGTTTGCTGATGGGAGGGGTGGTTGATAAACTAAGTAATCCGCAGGAATCATCTGTTGGCTTTTGTCCTGCTGCACCTTTGCAGGTGAAATTCTGTCGGTCCGATTCTTTGGTCAGGTTATATCAGATAGC
>OGXO01000258.1_pt1 | contig 29650 bp, 27 predicted proteins | sample 1576321 | NCBI WGS metagenome assembly OGXO01 (sample SAMEA3541568, study PRJEB24748) | human gut metagenome | biome: human gut; feature: human-associated habitat; material: faeces | place: China | collected 2012 | reverse complement strand
GCAGAAATGATGGAGGAAATGGGACTGCCTTTCGCCTACCATCATTTTGCCGAGGGCGAAAGCCCTGCACCGCCTTTTCTGCTTTTCTTATCTCCCGGAGAGAATACATTTTCTGCGGATAATTCTATGTATTTCAGTTTTAAGAAACTGGATATTGAACTTTATACAGACATTAAGAATCCTGAACTTGAAAAGCAAGTTGAACAGGTTCTGAAACGTCATAAAATCTATTACACAAAATCAGAAGTATGGATAGAGTCCGAAAAGCTCTATGAAGTGCTTTACGAAACGGAGGTATAACCTATGGCAACAAGCAAGAAGAACAAAGTCAAATTCGGTTTGCAGAATGTCTACTGGGCGAAAATCAATGAATGGGGCGAAGATCCTGATGGCAACAAGACTGTCCCTGCATATGGTCCGTCAAAGCATCTTCCCGGTGCTGTATCGCTTTCTATTGATGCAAACGGCGAGGCAGAAAATTTTTATGCGGACAATGGTGTTTATTATGTCATTAACAACAATGCAGGATATACAGGTGACCTTGAAATTGCCCTTATCACAACCGAATTTGCAACTGAAATCTTAGGAGAAATCCTTGATAATAACGGCGTTCTGGTTGAAAAGAATAACACGGAACTTGCACAGTTTGCATTGATGTTTGAGTTCTTAGGCGATAAACACCACATCCGTCATGTGATGTATTGTTGTTCTGCCTCAAGACCTGCAACGGAATCTGCAACCACTGAGGAAAGCACAGAAGTCAAGACTGAAAAGCTGTCGCTGAAGGCTACCCCTTTGCCGACAGGCCTTGTAAAGTCCAAAACAACCGAAAGCACCACTGATGCGGTGTACAATAATTGGTTCAAAATGCCGTATAACCCTGATACGATAGTTAAGTCTTCTGCGAAGTCATCATAAGGAGGTATTGTTATGGCTATTCAAAAAAATATTACAATTGACGGGATTGAAGTATCTTTTAAGGCAAGTGCTGCTGTGCCACGTTTGTATCGTCTGAAATTCCGCAGAGATATTTATAAGGACTTTGCTGCACTGAAAACTGAAGTCATTGAGGGTGATGAAAATAAAAGCGAAATCGGCATTGAAAGCCTTGAAGTCTTTGAAAATATCGCCTACATCATGGCAAAACACGCTGATTCCAATGTTCCTGATAACCCTGATGATTTTCTGGAACAGTTTAACACGTTCAGCATTTATGAGATTCTTCCTCAGCTTATCGAATTGTGGGGACTGAACACCGCAACGCAAGTAGAGTCTAAAAAAACATCGCCAGACTGACCGCCCGATGACAACTCCGCTTTTTCTCCTGAGATGCAAACAGCTCGGTCTTTCTATGACCGAGCTGGATTTGCTGACTATTGGTTTAATAAATGATATGTTCACGGAACGTGAAAATGATGCGTATTCAGGATGGAGTGAGATTGCTTCTCAAAGCGATTTTGATGCGTTTTAATTATTTGTCATCATAATGTCCGCGACAGCTGACAATATAAATTCTATCATTTTCAACGTGATAAACAAGGCGGTCTTTCTCGTTGATTCTTCTGCTGTACTCACCGTGCAAGTTGTTCTTCAATGCTTCCGGTTGACCAATACCTTCAAGGCAACCATTTCGTTCAATATCTTTGATGAGTTGGTTGATTCGTTTTAAAGTCTTTTTATCCTGTGTCTGCCAGTAGAGGTAATCGTCCCAGGCGTCATCAGACCATATTTTTTCACTCATCGTCCACCTCAATCAAATCATGAGCAGTTCCTTTGCCGTCACGCAACTCCTGAATTGCTTTCATCAAATGTTTTTGATTGGATTCGCTATAAAAAGGGTCGCTTGACTGAGAAATCTCAAATGGAATACGTCTTTCACGCAGAACAGCCTTTATAAAAAGGTTAATGGCGGCAGATGTATTCAATCCAACATCAGAACAGAAATTATCAAATGCCTGTTTATCCTTTTCGTCAATGCGTGCAGAGATTGTTGCTTGTGCCATAACAGCCACTCCTTTCTGTATGATCTCTGCTTATATTATACCACTATTTTATGCAAATTGCAAGCGTTTATATTACATTTTTTAAAAAAGTGAGGTGAACCACAGTGGCAAACAGAATCAAAGGCATCACCGTTGAGATTGGCGGTGATACGACCAAGCTATCCAAAGCCTTAGAGAGCGTAAATAAGAACATTAAAAACACCCAGTCACAGCTGAAAGACGTAGAAAAACTTCTGAAACTTGACCCGAAAAATACAGAACTGCTTTCACAGAAACAGAAACTTCTTGCTGACAGCATTTCTGCTACAAAAGATAAACTTGCAACGCTGAAAACTGCCGCAGAACAGGCAAATACTGCTCTTGCAAATGGTGACATCACACAACAGCAGTATGATGCCTTACAGCGTGAAATTGTCGAAACAGAAAATGAACTGAAACGTTTGGAATCAGAAGCCAAAAATGCAAATTCTGAACTTGCTAAAATCGGTGAGGCAGGACAAGTCCTCCAGAATGCAGGCGATAAAATTTCAGGTGCAGGTGAAAAACTTCTGCCTGTTACCGCGGGTATAACTGCCATCGGAACTGCTGCTGTGAAAACCGCTTCCGACTTTGATTCTGCAATGTCAAAAGTTGCTGCTGTATCCGGTGCAACGGGAGATGATTTACAGGCTTTGCGTGATAAAGCCCGTGAAATGGGCAGCAAAACAAAGTTTTCAGCAAGTGAAGCTGCCGAAGCTATGAACTATATGGCGATGGCAGGCTGGAAAACAAATGATATGCTGTCGGGTATTGACGGCATTATGAACCTCGCCGCCGCCAGTGGTGAAGACCTTGCCACAACTTCTGATATTGTTACAGACGCACTGACCGCTTTCGGCTTAACAGCTGCTGACAGCGGACATTTTGCCGATGTGTTAGCTGCTGCAAGTTCTAACGCAAATACCAATGTATCCATGCTTGGGGAATCTTTCAAATACTGTGCTCCGATTGCAGGTGCTTTGGGGTTCTCCTGTGAAGATACTGCTGAAGCTTTAGGCTTAATGGCGAATGCAGGTATCAAGTCCACACAATCCGGTACTTCCATGCGTTCCATTATGACAGCATTATCGGGTGATGTGAAATTCTGCTCTGCCGCCTTTGGAGAAATGGAGATCGCAACTTCCAATTCAGACGGATCAATGCGTAGCCTTTCTGACATTTTAGCGGATTGCAGGGCTGCATTTGATCAGATGTCAGAATCCGAAAAAGCGAGTGCCGCAGAAACTCTTGTGGGCAAAAATGCCATGTCGGGTTTTCTTGCTCTGATGAATGCCGCACCTGCGGATATTGATAAGCTGTCCGGAGCCATTGCAAACTGTGACGGCACATCTTTACAAATGGCGGAAACCATGCAGGACAATCTTGCAGGACAGCTTACCATTCTGAAATCACAGCTTGAGGAACTGGCTATTTCTTTTGGCGAGATTCTGATGCCTGTTATTCGTGAGATGATCACCAAAATACAGGGATTTGTGGACAAACTCAACGCCCTTGACCCTGCAACCAAACAAACCATTCTTAAAATTGGATTGATGGCTGCGGCTTTAGGTCCACTTTTGATTGTGGTGGGTAAAACGCTTTCTTCTATCGGAAGTATGATGACCTTCATTTCAAAAATTCCGACAATGATTGCAGGTGCAAAGACGGCGTTTTCTACTCTTGGTGCTGCAATTGGTGGTATTTCTGCACCCGTGGTGGCTGTCATTGCAATTATTGCAACGCTGGTTGCCGCTTTTGTGCATTTGTGGAACACCAATGAGGACTTCAAAAACAGCATTCTTTCCATTTGGGAACAGATAAAGTCTACCTTTGAACGTCTGACATCCGGAATCGTTGACAGAGTGAATGCATTGGGCTTTAACTTTCAGAGTTTCGGCGATATGCTGAAATCTCTGTGGAACGGTTTGTGCAGTGTGCTTGCCCCTGTATTTGAGGGCGTATTTCAGAACATTTCAAATATCTTTACTTTCGTTACCGATACCATTTTAAGCGTTCTTGATGTATTTATCGGCTTATTTTCGGGAAACTGGGAACAGTGCTGGAACGGTATCAAGGGCATTTTTACAGGTATCTGGGACTTTGTAGTCAACCAGTTCAGCAATATTCTGAATGTTCTTCGTGGCGTGGCAGAGGTGTTTCTTGGTTGGTTTGGAACTTCGTGGAATGAAGTGTGGACATCAATCAAAGACTTCTTTGTCGGCATCTGGGACAGCATTTGTTCCGCTTTTCAGGCTGTTGCTGACTTTTTCACAAATATCTGGAACGCAATATCCACATTCTTTACCACAATAGCAACTGCAATCTATACCACAGCAGTCACGATTTTTACCTCTGTGTACGACTTCTTCGCAGGAATCCTGACCAGCATTCACGACTTTTTTGCCAACATTTTCAATGCAATATGGACGGTTATTTCAACTGTCTGTATCACTATTTACGACACGATTTCAAGTATCTGGAATGCAATTTACAGCTTTATTTCTCCGCTTTTGGAAGCGTTTAAATATCTGTTTGAAACCATTTTTCAGGCAATCCATATCATTATCAGCAATGTGATGGATTGGATCTCAGAAAAAATACAGACCGTATGGAATGCGATTGTTGCATTTCTCACGCCTCTGCTTGAGGGCATTAAAATGTTCTTTGAAACGATATGGAATGCTATTTATACCACGATTTCAACGGTTTTAAGCACCATTTCAAGCGTGATTTCTACCGTCTGGACTGCAATTTCAGGTTTCATTTCAAGCGTGATGAACACCATAAGTTCTGTCATTTCAAGTGTATGGAATGCAATCAGCAGTGCGGTTTCAAGTGTGGTAAATGCTATCCGAAGCACAGTATCTTCCGTCTGGAGTAGCATTTCTTCCACAATTTCATCGGTAATGAATACGATTCATTCGACCGTGACAAGTATCTGGAATAATGTGAAATCTTCAATTGGCTCTATCATCAGCGGTATTTACACCACGATCAAGGGCGGTTTTGACAATGCTGTCAATTACGTCAAAGATCTTGCATCGGATGCTTGGAACTGGGGACGGGATATTGTTTCTAACATCATTGACGGTCTGAGAAGCATGATCGGCAGTCTTGCTGACAGCGTATCAAATATTGCCGATACGATTCGCAGTTATCTGCACTTTTCCGTTCCTGATGTAGGTCCGCTGACAGACTTTGAAAGCTGGATGCCTGACTTCATGAATGGTTTGGCGGACGGCATCAACAAAAGCAAAAAGGTCGTAGCTAAGGCAGTTTCAAGTGTTGCGAATACAATGAGAGTAACGCTCAATTCTGCTCTTAACTACAATCTTGACGGAATGACAGGTGCGATTATGAACGGCAGTTCTGAAAGTTCCGTTGTCAACAATTACTACAATAACGACAACAGCCGTACAGTGAATCAAACCAACAATAGTCCGAAATCACTGTCACGGCTGGAGATTTACAGGCAGACGAGGAATAGTATTAATTTTTAATTAAATTATTTTCCCTTAAAATAGAATCAACATAATTCAAATCACTTATATGTTCTATATTTGCTTCAAAGTTACATGAATATTCATTCTGAATTGTATTAAAGTCTTGTATGTCAATAATCGAATTTTCATAGTGCTTTATTGGAATAGCAGTTTTTCTTATGTTTGATTGTCGTTCTTCATCCGTTGGTAGAGCTATTTGTAATGAAAAATTGCCAAATGTTACAACAAAAAAATAATTTACAAGATCAATTTTGGATGATTTTTTCTTTTTATATATATAGCATGAAGTTGTAAATGAAGGAGTACCAGGAACAAATTCTAAAAAGCCTTGCTGTACATATTGTGATAGATTTGCGGTGTTTTTTAAAATTTTCATATTTCTAACAATACATCCAAGTTCTAAAGAGGATTTGACGAATTCTAAACAATCCGTTTGTGGTATAATTCCATATCCTATTTTTAAAAGAGTATAATATACAAATTGAGGTACATATGGTTGTCTTTTTATAGTCATAGTAAATCCGGATTTATTTGTATTTATAATTGTAGAATTTGAGTTATCCATAATGATCGTATGTATATTATGTATGCCATCTGATAAAAAAGTGCTATTTTTCTTCATCAACAACTCAGAATTTGTTTCTTTGTCCTTATAATGTATAGTATTCTTCTTCCCATAAATTTGTGAGATTACTTTAAATGGTAGAACAAATTTACCAAAGCTATCTTCAAATGCCTCTCCAAATTTAGTATTACATTCTCTACATTCACATAAAGAAAAAAGAATTTTATTTCCTAATGATTCAGGTAGTGCATGGGATGATTTGTCAAATTTTGTAGTAGAAGAATTTTTACCACAAAATCTACATATATCTATTCGCTTATCGATGAAAAGTCTTTTTCCCCCATCCAAATTATAATAGGCATGAAATAATTCATACTCATCAAAGAAATTCATAGTATCAACTCCCATTTTAATTATACCACGCCCACATGCCCAAAGTCAATGAAAGACAGGTGAAATTTTGTTCTACAAGCTCATTCTCGAAAACGAAGCAGGTCAAAAAATCGACCTGTCCAAAACAGCAAGCCGATACATTTTCTCCAAAATCAAAGGACTTGATCCTCCGACAGGAACAGTCAGTACCTCGAATTATGCAGGAATGAACGGCTCATATCTGAACAACGCCTTCATCGAAAAGCGAAACGTGGTCATTCCTTTTGAAATGCGTGGGGTTGATGTGGAACTCCGCAGGCACGAACTATATCGTGTGGTCAAGCCGTCCAGATATATCAAGATTTACTACTCCACAAAAAATATTTCTGTGTATGCCGAGGGTATCGTGGAAACCTGCGAGGTGGAGAACTTTGAAAAACTGACAAGCGGACAGATCTCTATTCTCTGCCCCGATATTTACTGGTACTCCACTGAAACGCAAATTGCAGAATATTCCCGTGTCAGAGGTGCATTTCATTTTGTCTGCCCTGATAATGATGAACCGTTTCCAATTGGTGTCTATAACACGCAGGATATGATGACTATCAACAACAGCGGTGATGAGGTCGGATTCACTCTTGAAATCAGCGGTGGACCTGCGAAAAATCCGACCATTTACAACGCTCTGACGGACGAATATATGCAGATTTCAGGCGATATTCAAAAAGGCGACATCATCACAATCACCACGAAAACAGGCAACAAAACCGTAACCCTGGAGCGTGAGGGCGTTGTGACAAACATCATCAATCGGCTTGTATCCGGTTCAACATGGCTGAATCTGAAAGCAGGCGAAAATAAATTCTATGTCCGTGCATCAGATGGTTTGAATAACATCAAAGTCCGTTTGATACACCGAAATGCGTACTTAGGAGTGTGAAAATGCAGATTGAAATTTACAATATGATTCCTGTTGGAGAGAATATCTCCATATCACTTGAGGCTGTCTGTGACAGCTTTTCTTCGCTTTTATGGAATATTGAATACTACAAATGCGGTGCTTTTGAAGTGTACATTGCTGCATCTCCCCGAAATGTCGAGGTTTTTCAGACTGGCAGAATTGTTGGCCGTGATGATGACAGGGAACATTTCGGACTGATTGAATCTGTGGAACTTGAAACCGATGCAGAAGATGGTGACTATCTCATCATCAAAGGCAGATTTCTGATGTGCCTTTTGGAAAGGCGTATTATTTACCCAACATTCAACTTTACAAAACTCGTTTCATATTCTCAAATTATAATGAATGTTGTACAGTATAACGCTTGTACATCGGGTATCAGAAAAATTCCTGGACTTGTTGTTGGCTGTTCGTCAGGTACTTGCTGGGATACTGAAACTAAATTGCAGGTCAGCTATGACAATTTGATGGAATGGGTGTATACCATTTGCGAAAAAATCGGTGGAACTGCAAATATTCGTCTTTCAAAAATAGCTGATGAGCAGTATGAAATGATTTTTGAACTTTTACAAGGTACTGATAGGAGCATATTACAGAAAATCAATCCGCACATCATTTTCTCTGACAGATACAATAATCTGCTGTCTTTCACCTATTTTACAGATACCTCAGTCAAGAAAAATTACGCCTATGTTCTGGGAAAAGGCGAAGGTGAAAAACGTAAGAGAACCATATATTTTGAGGGAACGGAGCCTTCTTCTCTCGAACGCTATGAGGTGTATGTTGATGCAAAGGACATTTCAGATGAAGAACAGATTGCCAACGAAACAAAACCAATTTCTGAAATCGAATATGAGGAACTTCTGAAAGAGAAAGGCAAGCAGAATCTTGTTCCTACAAAGACAAAATCAGAATCACAGATCGCAGTACAGTCCACACAGTTTCAATACGGTGTGGACTATTTTGTTGGGGATTTTGTTACAGTTGAACACCACAGATTTGGAATCAGACAGAATAAAATACAGCTTGTGGGAATGATTGAGAGTTTCGACCGCAATGGCAGAAATTTAACACCGACATTCAAGGAGGCTTAACATGGCATTTTCATATGGATTTTTCAATTCTAAAAATCTCGACAGAACATATACTGCTGAGAACTTCAACGACTATCTCGGCAGCATTATCTGTGACGGGATTCAAGACAATTTCGGGCAGTGTTTCAAGCTGTCAAGTTCTAAACTAAAGCTGACGATCGGCAGCGGCAAGGCATGGATTCAGGGGCATTATTTCATCTCGGATACGGCTTACACTTATGATTTATCACGCCATGTGGACGAATCCTTGCCGAGATATATGGCGATTGGCATTTGCTGCAATACTTCTGAAAGTGTAAGAAATGTTGCATTTGAAATTCTGGCAGGAACACCTGCAACAAACCCGTCTGTTCCAAAGCTTCTGAATACCGATTATAAGAAATATCTCACTCTTTGCATCATCAGACTGGATGCAGGCACATCTGAATTGAAAATCACAGACTACCGGGAAAACGGCAATTTCTGCGGATATGTTCGCTGTATCCTTGGCAAATGTAAAGTGACGGATATGCTTGCCCAGCTCTCTGAAATTCAGGAACAGATGAAGAATTACAATACAACAGTCAATCAACTCACCACAAAAATCAACGAATTAACGCTGAAAATTGATGAAATGACAGGCGATGTGGTTTCTATCGGGAAATGCGGGCAGAACGTGGATTTTGTGCTTTATTCAGACGGCAGACTGCTCCTCAAAGGCACCGAGGCAACATTCGATTATTCTACTGACAGTAATCCGTCACCATTGCAAAACAATGCAAATATCAAGTCGGTTATTGTTTCAGAGGGTGTGACAGGCATTGGAGAACGACTTTTTCAGTATTGCGACAATCTGAAAACAGTATCTCTTCCGACAACGCTTACGGCAATCAAAAAGGCTGCATTTCTGCCGCATATTGACGGTTATATTTATCATCAGACTCTAAATGGTTTAACAGAACTGAAGATTCCGGAACGTGTTACTGAACTTGGCGTGAATGCATTTGCAGGAACGGCAATCAAGTCCGTAACCGTTCCGTCCTCTGTGGTAACCGTAGGTGCAATGGCATTCAGCGAGTGTCAGTATCTTGAAACGGTACGATACGGCGGCAAAGTCATTAGTGACAGAATGTTTGTACGATGCACAAAACTGAAAAACCTCACGCTTGCCCGAAATGTCAAGGAAATTGTGGGCGGCTGTTTCAATTACTGTGAATCTTTGACCACAATCACTTATGAAGGCTCTCTTGCTGACTGGAACGCTGTGAAGAAAAATACAAACTGGGACAGTCATGCAGTTGATATTGAATCTCCGCTTAAAAAAATCCAGTGTTTTGACGGATATATGGAATATGTTGCAAACACAAAAACTTGGAAAGAGGTAAAAGCATGATAAAATTTCTTGTAAAAGGACAGAACATCGAAACGCTGGAACATGAAATCATTGCAGCAGATCAGATCGCTTTTGTGAAGATACATTTTGTGTTCGATAATAACTGGAAAGCTCTGCATAAGGTGGTGCAGTTCACACAGGACGAAATAACCTATAACAGAGTTCTTGGAATAGAAAATACAAGTTGTTTTTTGCCTGCCGAACTAACCGCAGGGACTGTGAAAATGTCATTGTTCGGTTATGATGCAGAAGCAACTGAAACAGTTAGAGCAACAACGATTGTAAAAACCTTGCACATCAGACCATCGGGATTTGAGGGCGAAAACAGCAACGTTCCGCCTACTCCTGATTTGTATCAGCAGCTTTTGGAGAAGATTTCTGAAAAAGGCAAGGATGGCAAATCCGCCTATGAAGTTGCTGTAGCATACGGATTTGTTGGCACAGAGGTTGAATGGCTTGAAAGCCTGAAAGGTGTTGATGGCAAGGACGGAGTAAACGGCAAAGACGGATGTGACGGTAGAAATGGTGTTGATGGTTTACCAGGTAAGGATGGCAAAAGTGGTGCAGACGGACTTCCGGGGCGTGATGGAATTGACGGCACAGATGGAAAATCCGCCTATATTATTGCCGTAGAACATGGATTTTCAGGTACAGAAAATGAATGGCTGCAAAGCCTGAAAGGTAAAGATGGAATTACCCCCGATATGTCAGACTATGCAACAAAAGCTGATATTGCAGAATTACAAGAGCAAATCAGGCAAATATCCGCCATCAGCTATATCTCTGTATTTGAAAGCGGTTCTGATGCCTTGCAGAAATACGGCGACAGCATCTACACTTATTACAATGACGGTTATCGTTCTCTTGCAGGATTTGCAGAGAATTATCCTCACTTTTGTTCTGCTGAAAACAACTACGCTCTGTATTTCAATCAGAACGATTTCAGCTGGGCAGGAACTGTGTTTGTGATGTTTTTGACTCCTGTCGCAATTACTTCAAAAATGAAGCTGCTCTTAAGCTATATGGTCGGTGCATCACAGGACGCTGAATTTTATCTTATTCCGAATACAGATAAAATGGGTTCTGAACTTGCTCAGTATATTTACGAGGAAATCAAAGCCGAAAATGCTTTGAAATTATCATTTAAATGGCTCTACTCCGATACTTTCATTTCTGTGATACAGTCACTTGAAAACACATCGGATGGAGAATACTACCTTGCTTTCAAAGGCACATCGGACAATTCACATCCGATGGTCAAGTCTATCAAATTTATGAAGGGGTGATTTTATGAAAGATACCATTTGCCTGATCGCAGGCGTGATCGGCGGATTTATCGCAACGTTGCTTGGCGGCTGGGATTCTGCTCTTGCAACGCTGGTCGTGTTCATGGGCATTGACTTTGTGACAGGAATTGTAACTGCGGCAATGGGAAAATCCAAGCACAGCGAAAGCGGCACGCTCAACAGTACAGCAGGCTGGGTCGGACTTGCAAAAAAATTCTGTATTTTACTTATGGTGGTTGTCGGCGTGAGAATTGATATTCTCATCGGCACAAATTACATTCGTGATGCTGTTTGTATCAGCTTTTGTCTGAATGAACTGCTTTCCATCATTGAGAATACAACTTTAATGGGGATTCCTTTCCCGCCGGCATTCAAAAAAGCAATTGATGTTCTGCAAACGAAAGTAGGCAGAACCGAAGATGAAAAGGAGGACGAATAAATGGCTATTTTAAGACCTGATAACAAAACAACATTTGGCGGTGTAACCGTCAACGAGTATCTACTCACCAGACATAATCCCAACCACATCGCAATGCCCTCTGTTTCGATGGAGGGCAAAGTTATCGGTGTAACAGTCCACAATACAGCATGGATCACGACCGCTGCAGGAATGACACCTGCGGAGCAGTATACTCGTGCAACCGTCAATGGCAATATGAATGATGTCAGAGTGCATTATTATGTTGACAATACCTGTGCATGGCAGAATCTGCCCCACAGTCTGAGCGGATGGCACGCCGCTGATGGCTCCGGCAATGGCAATCGCAGAACAATTGCGATCGAGTGCATCATGTCATCTGCGTATAATGCGACAGATAAGAAGTCTGAGGACAATTGTGCAAGATTGGCGGCAGCTTTGCTGAAGAAATACAATCTTGATATTAACCACCTCTTTACCCACACCCACTGGCTCAATGTCAGAGATGGCAAATCGGGCAGTGTAGATTATCTCAATACAGCAAGAAACTTCTACAAGATGTGTCCGCTTTACATTTTGCCTCACTGGTCGGATTTCAAGAAAAAGGTACAGGGATATATGAACGCTGGTTCTGCAACGACATCAACACCCTCTGCACCTGCGGCAAAACAGCTTTACAGAGTAAGAAAGTCCTGGTCCGATGCCAAATCGCAGATCGGGGCTTTTTCTTCTCTTGAAAATGCCAAGAAAGCCTGCAAATTGGGATATGCTGTGTTTGACAGCTCCGGTAAGCAGGTGTATCCTGTAAAGAAGTCCGTTGACGAAGTTGCCCGTGAAGTCATTCAGGGTAAGTGGTCAAATGGTGCGGAACGAAAGAAACGTCTGACTGATGCAGGTTATGACTACAACGAAGTGCAGAAAAAAGTAAATCAGATGATCTGACCCCTTCCCCACGAAGTATGATTTTTTTCATATTTCGTGGGAATTTTTTTCGTCAAAACAGATTTTCATTTCCATAGACACTGTAGGAGGTGTTTTGATGGAACAACAGAAACTATTGGATGAGCTGAATTATCATCGGGCAGACAAAACAGCAAAAATGCTCTTAAATCTTGGTTTGATCACAACTGTCGAGCATGACAAATTACAGGAATTAAACAGGCAAAAATTCTCCCCGATACTTGCAGACTTATTTCCAAAATCGCTTGATATATCATCGAAAAAGAGCTAACATACTACACGGAAAGGAGGAAGCTTATGATTGTAAGAAAAATCGAAGCGAAAAAGCAAAAGCAAACATTATGTCGTGTAGCTGCTTACTGTCGTGTTTCAACAGATAATCATGATCAGCTTGAAAGCCTTGAAACACAAAAGGAACACTATGAATCCTGCATCAGGGCTCATGCCGATTGGGAATGTGCTGGAATATACTATGATTCAGGCATTTCAGGTACAAGTTCTGACACACGTGATGGCTTACAGGCTCTGCTTCAGGATTGCAGAAATGGTAAAGTCAACTATATCCTTACCAAATCAATCAGCAGATTTTCCAGAAACACAGCAGATTGTCTGTCAATTGTCAGAGAACTGATCCGGCTACAAATACCGATATACTTTGAAAAGGAAAATCTCAATACCAGTACAATGGACAGTGAATTGATTCTTTCTATCTTAAGCAGCATGGCTGAAGAGGAATCAATGTCGATTTCAAAGAACCTGAAATGGTCGATCCAGAGAAAATTCAGAAACGGCACATTCAAGTTCAGCTGTGTACCATATGGTTACACACGCAATGCAGATGGAGAAATGATCATTGAACCACAAGAAGCAAAAATTGTAAAATGCATTTTCAAAATGGTTGTTTCCGGACTCGGTTCACACAGAATCGCCAAAAAGCTGAACGCTGATGGTATTATTCCAAGAAAAGGAGCAAACTGGACAAGCACAAGCATACTGAATATTATTGGTAATGAAAAGTATATGGGCGATGCTCTGTTCCAAAAAACATTTACAACAGACAGTTTCAAACGAAAGAAGAATCACGGCGAAATGGAGTCATTTCTGATTCACGATCATCACGAACCCATTATCAGCAGAGAATTGTTCGACCAGGCACAGGAAACGATCCGGTGGAGAGCAAGAAACCACCAGAAAGGCAGTGGCATATACGAAAACAGATATTGCTTTTCCGGCAAAATATTCTGTAACTGCGGCAGTGTCATGAAAAGGCAGTCAAATAATCGGATTTCCTGGTGTTGTATCACACATATCAACGATATTTCACGTTGCAATATGAAAAGCATCCGTGACGACAGTTTAAAGACAGCTTTTGTTACAATGATCAATAAACTCATATACGCAAAAGGAATTCTGCTGAAACCCTATTATGATTCTGTTGCAGCATCCGCAGGTGATGAAAATGTCATCCATATCAGAGAATTGCAGGAAAAAATCAAATTACTGTCAGTCAGAACGGATAATCTCCGTAAGCTGAGGGCTCAGAATATGATAGACAATGTGGTTTTCAATCGTGAACTGAATGATATGAAAAAGCAGGAAGATCTGTATCGTATGGAAATGATGCAATGTTCAAATGCAGAATCTCAGGGTGCAATTCTATTGCGTGAAACAGAAAAGCTGATGAAATTGATTGATCACAGTGAAATGCTCACTGCCTTTGACGAGGAACAGTTTACAGAGTATGTTGATAAAATCGTCATTACCGACAGAAAAACAGCTGTTTTTTATTTGAAATGCGGATTAAAACTAAAGGAGGAACTGCAATGTATGGCTACAGAATAGAATCCGGAAAAGCGGTCATTGATGAAAATGAAGCCTGCATTCTGAATACCATGTTTCACAACTATCTTAATGGCATGAGTCTGACAGAAGCGGCAGAAACAGCAGGCTTGCATAATTGTCACAGCCAGATCAAGAAAATGCTGCAAAGAGAAATTTATCTGGGCGATCAATATTATCCGCCAATTATCGATAAAGCGTTATTTGCGTTGGTGCAGACAGAGATCGAAAAACGCTCTGCTGCACATTGTCAGCGAGGCAAAAAAAGATGTATCGAACCGAGTATCCTTCATGATTTCTGCATGGATATTCCTTCAAAACAATTTGGAAATCCAGCAGAACAGGCAGAATACCTATATAGTTTGATTGGAGTGAAAGAAAATGCGTGAGGTAACCGTAATACCAAGAAAACCGAGAGTTGGAAATACCGCCACCAAAATTGAAGTGAAAAAACTTCGTGTAGCTGCCTATTGTCGGGTATCCACAGATACGGAAGAACAGGCTTCCAGTTATGAAACACAGATTTCTCATTATGAGGAATCTATCCGCAGTAAGCCGGAATGGGAACTTGTAAATGTTTATGCAGATGATGGTATCAGTGCAACCTCCACCAAAAAGAGAGAAGAATTCAACAGAATGATTGAAGACTGCAAAAAGGGTCTGATCGATATGATTATTACCAAGTCGATCAGCCGTTTTGCCAGAAATACGGTTGACTGCCTGAACTACATCCGAATGCTGAAGGACATGAATATTCCTGTCTACTTTGAGAAAGAATCCATCAACACAATGGATGCTAAAGGTGAAGTCATGATTACTATTATGGCATCACTGGCACAACAGGAATCAGAATCACTAAGCCAAAACGTAAAACTTGGAATGCAGTATCGTTTTCAGCAGGGAATACCAATGATAAATACAACCTGTTTTCTGGGCTATGATAAAGATAAAAACGGAAATCTTGTCATAAATCCAAAGGAAGCCGAAATTGTAAGGCGTATTTTCAGAGAGTATCTCAACGGTTCAAGCTGTCAGGCAATCTGCAAAGGTCTTGAACGGAATGGCATTAAAACATCCAGAGGCAATAAACGCTGGCATGATACCACTGTCCGTAAAATACTGGAAAATGAAAAATATATGGGAGATTTGCTTTTGCAGAAAACCTACACAATTGATTTTCTCAGTAAAAAGCGTGTCAAGAATAACGGCGATATGCCACAGTACTATGTCGAGTCAAATCATGAACCCATAGTGTCAAGAGAAACCTTTATGCTGGTTCAGGAAGAAATTGCAAGACGTGGAATGCTCCGTGACTGCCAGGGAAGAAGACGTGGATACAGTTCAAAATATTGCATGACGGGAATTACCTACTGTGCCAACTGCAATGAACGATATAAGCGAATCATATGGAATATTCATGACAGGAAAACACCTGTATGGCGATGCAGTTCAAGACTGCATGACCATAACAGTTGTTCTGCAAGAAGTATCCATGAAGATAAACTTCAGAAAGCCTTTGTTGCTGCATTAAATCAGATGATCGGCGACAGCGGTGAATACTTGCAGATATTGCAGGACAATCTGGAGGAAGCATTAACCGTTGGAAAATCTGCAAATATTCTGAAAATCGATGAGCAACTGCGTAAACTTCAACAGGAACTGACCATCAGAATAGAAAATCATCAGGGTTATGATGATATTGCTGAGGAAATTTTCAAGCTGAAGGAACAGCGTGAACAACTTATGATGGACGAAACCACCCGTTCTGATTATAAGGAACGCATCAACGATTTAAAGAAATTTATCGCTACCTCAGACCACAGCATCACCGAATATGATGAAACGCTTGCAAGACATATGCTTTCAAAGATCACGATTTTCGATGACCATATTGTTTTTGCGTTCAAATCAGGCGTGATTGTGAGTGTAGAAATGTGAGCATAGCGGACGAACCCCTCTGTTGGAATGAAAACCAGCAGAGGGGTTTTGTTGCATTATGCTTTCTTTACAACTTTCAATTTTAAGCAGCATATCAGCTATCTTTCCACCAACGCACAAAAACGCACATTTTACCGATTGAAAGCGTTAATTGAGGTCGAGTGAGTAAGAACCGAAATTTTACAAAATACTTTTTATCTGTATATGGAAAACACGCAGACACACAAAATACTGTGCAATACTCTGCGAATTTTTCATTTGTACATTTTGCATTGTGCCAAAAACCACGCAAAATAGCCATTTTAGAGCCTTATTGCCTTGTCATTTTTACTACGCACTCAACGTGCCTTGAAAGCCTGATATTGATGTCACTATGACAACCAATCCAATGAAACAAGAGGTTTGAGAGCGAGGATTGGATGTTTTAGATTGCAGTTAATAGAGAAGCTAGCTAATAGAAATATTTACGAGTTTTCAAAATGGCTATAAATCCCCATTTTGAAACAATGCTACCTCTCTGAACATCCAGGGTTTGCGTTTCCCTAATGCTATCGTTTTCTTATTGCATTGCTAAAATATCTGCATAGGTATGTTGTCCACACTTTTTCATACCACAGATTACATATTTTAAATCAACGCTAGGTTTAAGAGCATATTCATTCAGTTGTCTATTATGGAAATCACGAACTATCATATTGTAGTCCTCAGAATAATACAGATTTGAATAACGACCAAGTTCTTTAAATGCAAGTACTGAATAGAATTCATCTTTTGATAAAAATCTATACGCATCTTCCCACTCTTTTTCTCCACGAGCACATTCTTTGATCAATTCTAATACTTCGGTTCTGATTTCTTGACATAATAACTCTTTTCCCATATTCCATGAAAACTCGTTATGTTCTCTGATTATTTTAAGTGCTCTATCAAAGTCGCTTTTCGACAATTGATATTTGCTCATTATTTGTGTTTTGAATGAAGCAATCATTGCATTGAAGTTTACTGGCTTTGGAATTAAATGAGAAATATCCTCTAATTGTTTACGTGATAGTTTTGATGTATATGTTAGCGTAGAATACTCGCTATAAATGTTTGACACGTTTTTCAAAAAGTCCTCAAACAGTGCCTTTAACCATATAAACTGTTTATCAATTTTGAAAAGATCGACTGTTTGAATACCGTTACTTACAAAGTGCTTTTTATTATGATCATTTACAAGATAACGATACATATCTCCGTTTGGATCGCGTTCGAGATAATCGGCTAGATATTTAACAATAAAATCATATTCATTTTGAATCCTTTCATCAACATCATAAATAGCTATAATATCATTATGTAATGATTTAAGATTATGGGTCATTTGTATTTTTTTGTTACTGAGTATTTTATTCCAACATGACTCATATTGAGAGGTAAGCTTTGATATTTCTTCATCTATCCGCCTATTTTCTTGTTCAACTAAAGTGTGCTCTTCATCAGTTTTTGTGTAAAATGGATTACGTTTGCTGTTTTTCAACTTATCTATTTCCATAGAAATGTCCCCTGTTTTTTTGAATGTCGACTTGTTCAATTTGATTCCCTTTATTTCAAATATCATCTCATACGACATTTTAAGGAATAATTCTATACTATGCCTTACACAGTATAAAATAGGATAAACGAGAGGGTCAGCACAGTTTTTTCCTTCTTCAATATCAGTTATTAAGGATTGTACTGTTTCGGCAAAACCATAAAAAATTGTATCTAGCCCATAATTCCCGTTTTCACCTACACAGGCGATATATCTACTTCCATTTGCTGCATTAAATGCTGAAGTTGCAAAGCATTTATTCAATTCTTTAATTTTATCATCGCTAAGAGTTAGCGTTTCTGAAATTTTGCATCCCATATTTTCTCCTAAGAAATTCACATTTATTGCTGCATCATAAGTCAGCATTAAGTAAATTAGTTCAATTTCGGTCAGTCAAGCGGTCATTTTTTGTTGCCTAAAGCTATCATTGTTTTTGTTGGAATAGCTTTGCTTTGTCATTTTGATATTATAAACTTCTACTTTTGGTAAACAGGAATTATAGAATTCAACTCCATAAAGATTATTTTGATTTAGTGAATTGATCAAGTGCTTTAGATACTTCAATGCATACAGCTTTTGCAGCAGGTTCTAATATAGAAATGTAATTGTTTTTCATTCTTTTAGCAAATTCTTCTGCTTCACTCCAATGAGCAGTTTCAGTGCACCATTTATCTAACATACGATGAATGGCTTTCCAAAACTCCACACTTTTTACTATTTCGGCTATTCGACTGATAATACCTTGTACATCTATATATTCTTCTTCCAAATTATCATTTTTATAAAACTGTATTTCATCTTCATAGTTATTTGGATTCTTGATCATATTCCAAAAGCCGTCATCAGGTAACATGAAAAAACTTATTATTTCATGCAATAATTTATCATAAGCTTTATCACTCTTATTGTTTTCTACATCTAGCTCTATGTTTTTTTTATAGATAATGGATGCTGTTCTAAATTTATAAGTGCTTTGCTTATGTACCATTTGAGTTAGCGTATTTAGATCTAAAATCAGATTATATACCATTTTTCGTGCGTCTTCTGTTTGTATCATACCAGTGTGTGCAACTTCATCCCTTAATTTCGGAATATCAAGTGCAAAATCGAGTACCTTTCATAAGTTTAGGATGTGACAATTAATAGTGGATTTGCTTGTGCTTTTTATGGTTTTCAACCTAATATTTGCATTCAATATATGTTCTGTCAAGTCTGTCTATAGAGCTTTTCAAATTATCACCATCTCAAACTGACAAGTGTGTTTCTTACTCTTCTTATCATAGTTCACGCCAACAAACAGCACTTTTCCATGATAGTCCTTCAAACAGCGAATATAGTTCCGGTCTTTGATCTGTTCCAGTGCAATACCGGTGCTTTGATTCCATTTCAATTCCACGATCATCGCCGGATTCTGATTGCCCGTTCTCGGCACAAATACCAGATCTGCAAAACCCTCTCCGCCCTGCAATTCCCGATAAATCGCATAGCTGTCCTGTGCAGAATAATATGCCAGACTCAGCACACAAGCCAGTGAATTTTCATCGTTGTACTGAATCACAGAGCAGTTGTCGCTGTGAACTTCCTGAAGCATTTCCGCCACCTTTTCCGCATTCTGTGCCAGTGTCAATTGCAGCAGTTTGTCGGAACGGTGAATGGCATTGTTGACCGTCTGGAACTCCTGTCCCTGGATGGAATTGAGAAATTCCTGCCGCACTTCCTTGTTGGGAATCCAGGCAGTTTTTGTGTCGAAATCATAAGTCAGATACCCCAGATGCACCAGCAAAGTCAAAATATCGTCTGCTGTTTCAAAGGTACACATATCGTTCTGGAATGTTTTCGTGTTAATAGAAATATGCTCTCCGGCAATCATGCGAATGATCTTGTCCCGTAAGCCGTTTTCGTTGCGGACAATGTACATTTTCAGGGCCTCATAGGTTTCCGTTTGCGTCCAATAGCTGTCGAAGACTCGGTTCATCATTGCTGATGTCACAGATCTTGGATTGTAAATCGACACCCCGTTGACATTGTATCCGTCATACCAATCTTTTGTCTGCTCGAAAGACATCTGATAACATTCACAAAGTTGACGAACTTCCCTCTCTGTAAAACCAGTAGATTCTGCGAGTGCATATTGATTGGTCATGGAGTATTCATCAAACATATTCAATGCAGAATGTTGACCATATTTCTTGATTGGGAGAATCCCAGTCATATAGGCAAGTGCCACATAGGGTTGTCCTTTCAGAAGATCCCGCAGAAAATCCAGATATTCCTTTTGAGCAGTCGCATTATCCCGATGCACCCGGAAAATGGAATCCCATTCGTCAATGATGAAGATAAACTTTTCTTCACATTGACCGTACAGATCTTCCAACGCAATAATCAAACTGGTTTCTTCCGGCTCTATCCCGGAGAATGTCTGTTTCATCTCTTTTAGCACACGTTTCTGCAAGAAGTCCAGCATTTCATGGACATTTTTGGTTCTGCCAAGGAATTTCTGCATATCGATGTGAATCACATTATACCGGTTCAAGTGCTTTTCAAAATCCGGTGTCTGTGCAATCTGAAACTTGGAAAACAATTCTCTCGAATCGCAGCCCTTGCTGTAATAAGCCGTCAGCATATTCTCTGCCATCGACTTTCCGAATCTTCTGGGACGGCTGACGCAGATCTCCTTGTTTTCTCCAAACAAACATTTATTGGTGAAAGAAATCAACATGGTCTTATCCACATAAATTTCAGAATAAGTAACTGTAGAGTAAAACAAATCATTTCCTGGGTTCAGATAGATTCCCATGATGCAGCACCTCCGTTTTTTCTTAGTATACCATAAATTTAAAGAGAAATCAAGACAGCAACGCCGTTATAAAATCTAAAAATCCTCCCCTGCTTTTATATTTTGCAAAGGAGGATTTTTGAAGTGGTTCACTTTTCAATGGAAACCGTGACACCTGATTGAAATGTAAAATCCAGTCGATCGGAAGAAACTGTTACTTTTACAAGTAAATGCCGAACCAGTGTTTCATCAAATTCGGTAATGTGATGCGGCTGAGCAGCCAAAAATTCCTGCAGTTCCCGCATACGGTCTTTCTGCTCCTGTTGAGAAACATTTTCCCTTAAAGCCTGTTCCTTTTGCTCTCGCAGCCGAAAGATCTCCTGTGCTATCTCCTCATAATCCTCATGCCGTTCTGCACATTCGATCAACTTTTTCTGAAGAACATCTAACTTTCTCTGTATTTCCTCGGGCAGATCGGATTGTTCCATTTCAATCACTTCAGCCATATTTTCCTGTAAGATAGAAAAGTATGTTTCACTGCCTCCTGTCAATTGATTCAAAGCATCCACAAAGGCTTGTTTCAAAGATTCCTCATAGACTGTCCGTGCATGACACGCTCCTTTTTTCTCCAATCTGGTCATGCATCGCCACACCACAGATTTGCAGCCTCGGTTATTCCAATGGATTCTGCGGAATTGTTCCCCGCATTCAGCACAGTAAAGCAAACCAGTAAAACAGTGGTTTGCACTAAATCCACGCCGTCTGCCCATACAGTCCACCTGTGAACCGCGACTTGCAATTTCCTCCTGCACCTGTAAGAACAATGCTCTGGGAATAATTGCCTCATGATCGTCCTCCACATAATACTGCGGCATTTCACCGTTATTTTTAATGCGTTTTTTCTTGAGAAAATCCACAGTATATGTTTTTTGCAGAAGGGCATCTCCCATATACTTTTCATTTTCCAGAATTAACCGAATCGAACTGTCATGCCATCGGGTATTCCCTCTTGCTGTTTGGATACCGTCCCGTTCCAGTCCTCTTGCAATCTGCTGACAGCTTGCTCCCTCCAGATACTCCCGATAGATTCGTTTTACCGTTTCCGCTTGTTCCGGATTGATCACAAGATCTCCGTTTTCGTCCTTATCATACCCCAGAAAACAGCTGGCATTGACCATCACCTTTCCCTGTTGAAACCGATACTGCATTCCCAGTTTGACATTCTGACTCAGAGATTCTGATTCCTGTTGTGCCAGAGATGCCATAATGGTAATCAGCACTTCCCCTTTCGCATCCATTGTGTTGATGGACTCTTTTTCAAAATAGATTGGAATGTTTTGTGCTTTCAGCTGTCGGATGTAATTCAGGCAATCTACTGTGTTTCTGGCGAATCGGCTGATGGATTTGGTAATAAGCATATCAATCTTTCCATCCATGCAGTCCTGAATCATCTGATGGAACTGTTCCCGATGTTTTGTAGAGGTTGCACTGATACCGTCATCGGCATAGATTCCAGCAAAGACCCATTCCGGATTCCTGTGAATAACTTCCTCATAATGTGCAATTTGTGCCTGATAGCTGGTTGCCTGTTCTTCCGTATCTGTGGAAACACGGCAATAGGCTGCCACACGAATCTTTCGAGTTTCCTGTGACGCTACAGCATGATTTCTTTGCTTTCGGGGTGGAATTGTAGTGACCTTTGGCATTGTTGCATTACTCCTTATTTTCTATCAAATGATAAAGATATTCTGCCTGCTGAAATGGTGTATTTCCATCTAATTCTGGTATTTGCTGCGGCAGTTCCAACAAAAATTTTGTCTGTGGACATACGGGCTTTCTCCTCGTTTTTCCAAGTCGCTGCATTACATCTGCACGATGCTGCCACTCTGCATTTGCCCGAGCATAAGTTTCTTTGTCCAGAATTGCCGGATAAAAAGCATCTCCAAGGTAGCATTTTCGCTGCATCATTCGACGAACAGTGCTATGTGCCATGGGATGACCTGCTGCTCTTGCTGCCGACTGTAAACTCATACCGGCAATATAATTTTGAAAAATAAGGCGAATCTGTGCTGCCTCTGCCGGTATAATCACAGCAGCACCGTTTTCAATTCGGTAGCCGTAAGGAATCTGTCCCATCAAATCTCCTCCTTTAACAGCAGACCGCATTTGAGCCGAAATCCAATATGATTCCGATCATACAGAATTATTTGTTCTGCAAATGCAGAAAACCATGTCTCCTGAAATTCTGTCAACATTGCAGAATGCTGCTCTGTAAATTGCAGCAGCAGCTTTAATTCTGCAATTATCTCAGTTTCTCCATGTGTTTCCTGTTCCAACTGTGCAATTTCCATACGGCAGGACTCCGCTTGTTTCTGCAAAGCATTCATTTCCTGCCGGAATAAAACAGGATCTATGACCTTTTGTGCATACAAACGGTGCAGTGTGTTTTTCTTTTCAGCATGAGATTCCAGCTGCTTTTGCAGTTCCTGCATTCGCCGAACATTTTCATCATTGCTGTTCGCTTTCAGCTGTTCTAACAATGGTTTCAAAATGTGCTTTCTGCTGAAAATCAGTTTGTTCAACATCGTAACAAAAGCGGCTTTCAATACCTCCTCCCGCACATATTTCATAGGACATTTTTGAGCACTTTCAATATGAGCCGCACACGTCCATGCGATTTCATTGCCGCTGTGAATCCTGCGTTTGCAAGTGCTGCCGCATTTGCCGCAAATCACCTTTCCGGAAAAAGCATATCGCTTTTGATACTTTCCTGTACCATACACAATGCCTTTTTCGGCAGCTCGCTGTCGAATGACTGCATTTGCTTTTGCAAAAGTTTCCCGACTAACAATCGGTATGTGATGATCTGAAAGAAGATAACATTCCACTTCCCCATGATTTTTGTGCCGATGAAAATGTACATCGGTATACGTTTTCTGCAGCAAAACATCTCCCACATATTTTTCATTCGCAACAATTCCACGAATCGTAGCATCACACCAATGACGTCCATTCTTGAAAGGGATCCCCTGCTGTTCCAACAGACCTGCAATCTGACAAGAACTTTTTCCGGATAACAAAGCAGAAAAAATGTATTTCACAATTTCTGCCTCCTCAGGTTCGAGAACCAGCTCTCCCCTGTCATTTCTGCAATACCCGTAAGGGAAAGACGATGACACATAGGTACCGTTTTGAAACCGGTGCTGTACCGACCACTTCTCATTTCTGGATATGGATAAAGATTCTTCCTCTGCCATGCTGCTGAGTATCGTCAGAAACAATTCGCTTTCCATACTGCCGGTGTCTATGTTTTCTTTTTCAAAGAAAACGGAAACCCCAATTCCTGATAGTTCCCGAACAAGAGCGAGGCACTCCGCCGTATTTCTGGAAAACCGACTGATGGATTTCACCAAAATGCGGTCTACCCTGCCCATGCGGCAAGCCTGTAAAAGATCTTGCAGTCCAGGACGAATTTCTGCTTTTGTTCCAGTAATGCCAGCATCATAAAAGATACCCGCAGATTCCCACTCTGTATGCAGTTTGATCCACGCCGCATAATGTTCTTTTTGTGTTCCCAGACTTTCCATCTGGTCATCATGCTCTGTGGAAACACGGCAATAAGCCGCTACACGACATTTTCGATGAACAGCTGCTGAGCGATTTGCCTCAATTTTGGTAATAGTTTTCATGCTTCTGCACCTCCTTTTGACGTGTCCATATTACCTCTTTTTCGGCGGAATTGCAAGCGTTTTCGGCAATAAGTCCACGTAAATCGGAGAGAAAGAATGCCGATTTTTGAGCGTTAATTTGTCATATTCCTCAAAGGAAATCAAACCGAAATGATATAACGCATCAGTCAGCTTTTGAGCACGGTGGTAATTCAGTTCATCCATCAATTTTTGTTGTTCCATAAAAGAATCCTCACTGATTGAAATTATCCCAAGAAACATAGCCGGTCACATACTGTCCCACCGGTGTCTTTCCGCAGAACTCCGGCTTTGTGGTGATCCGATAACGACCGTTCTTGCAGGCAATGCCGTCATACAGATAGTAAGTACCGCTGATTCTTCTGGTTACAGATGTAGTTTCTGCACTGGCGAACAATGGCGTGTTGGCACGAATGGCAACCTTCTGCCCCTTGGTGAACTTACCGCCATTGGTGTAAACCGCATTTCCGTTGGCATCAAATACAGAATATCCGACTTTGCAGGCTTTCTTTGCATTTTCTAAGGAAGAATATGCCCCCAGCTGCGACTTCGCATCTGCCCAAGACTTCCTCACCCGGTAAAGCTGCTTTGCAGAAGGTGCAGAAATAGTGGAAGTTCCTGCATTCAAATAAGACTGTACCTTTTTCTTAAACTCCGCCCAATGGGGCAAAATGTACGCAGGACACATCTTGTACCGATTGTACATGGTGTTCAACTGGTCAATCGTTCCGTTTCGTCCGTCACGAACATTCAGCCAGTGGGTATGCGTGTAGAGATGATTGATGTCCAGTCCATACTGTTTCAGAAGGGCTGCTGCCAATTTCGCTGCATTGTCCTCCGACTTTTTATCAACAGAATTGTATGCAGAGGACATAATGCACTCAATGGCGATGGTTCTTCTGTTGCCGTTCCCAGAACCGTCAGCGGCGTGCCAGCCGCTCAGGCTGTGGGGCAGATTCTGCCATGCACACACGTTATCCACATAATAATGAACTCGCACATCCCTCATGTTGTTATTGACGGTTGCTCTCGTATACTGTTCCGCAGGGGTCGTGCCGCTTGCTACGGTGATCCAGTCTGTGTTATGGACGGTCACACCAATAATTTTCCCTGCCATGGAAACAGAGGGCATATCAATGTGGTTGGGATTATGTTTTGTGAGTAAATACTCGTTGACGGTGACACCACCAAATGTCGTTGTTGCATCGGGTCTTAAAATAGTCATATTACTTGTCCTCCTTGTCGGTGGTTTCTTCGGTTCTGCCGATTTTCGTTTGCAGAACATCAATTGCTTTTTTGATTGCGGGTGGATATGGGATCCCCATGAGCGATGTATTTTCCACGATAGAAAGCAGTTCGTTCAGGCAAAAGCTGATGCAGACTGCATCCCGGATGTAGTTGGTATTCAGCAGAATATCCATCCGAACTGCAACGACGATCAGCATTAAAGTGCAGACTTTTTTCGCCAGACCGAACCAGCCAGCTTTGGAAGAAAGTCCGCCGCTTTCTGTGTGTTTGGACTTTTTCATCATGGCAGTGATGATGCCGGTGAAAAAGTCGATTGCCATAAAGACGACCAGTGTCACCAAAGCGGAGTCCCAGCCGCCAAAAATGGCAGTAAAAAAGCCGCCGACCAAGCCGACAGCCACGCAAATGGTATCTTTCATCATATTTTTAACCCTCCAGTACTTTCAGGAATCGAATTTTCGGGTGGGAGTTGTTGCTTCTGCCCACCCAGGCAAGGTAATATTCGCCGTCAGAAATGCCGGTGCATTCTGTGATGGTGGTGATAAAGGTATCCGACTGCAGCCAGTGGAAATCCAGAGAAACCGCACGATTTGCATCGATCTCTGTGTTTACATACACGCCAATAGGAATGTCGATCTTCTGCGGTTTCGGCACCAGATACAGGCTTCCGGCTTCGCTGGAACCCGACTGATAGGACATCACGATTTCCGCATTTTTCGTCAGGGACAATGGCTTTGCACAAACGGTCAAGACCGACTTATCCCAGTTGAAGCACTCCTGCGAATAGGACAGCACAAAATCATTTGCTGCACTGCAAAACTGCGGATAAGCAGCCAGAAAATCCGCCATTGTCTGATACCTGCCGTCCAGAATCATACTGAGATTTGATGCATAGGTCGAAATGGCATTCTGCCCGGACTGAAACAGGACGGTGTAATTTCTGCCGCTTGTCAGGTTGTCGATTTGCTTTTGCAGGCTCTCCAAAGTGCGTTCTGTTTTTTCCGAATAGACTGTAATCTTCGTGCTAAGCCCATTGATTTGTGTGCCGAAACCATCCCATTGTGCGATTTTTGCAGCAGTGATCTGCTCCAATGCAGATTGATTTTCGTGGGTATGTGCCTTTTCATTCAATGCTGCAATGGCTTCCCGGAATGTTTGGGTATTGTAAGTTGTATCATCCTCGAATTCTTGAAGAGTACGCAGCAAAGAGAGTTCATCTGCCGTCAAATCATCTAAAACATCCAGATTTTTATGAACGTGTGCCTGCTGTAAAAGCGGCTGAACAGTAGCTTGAACCAGTGCTTTTACAGCATCAGTATCCGGATAATTTTTCAAATCCGGAGAAACGCCGTCCTTTCCATCACGCCCATCTTTACCGTCTTTCCCATTTGTGCCGTCCTTACCGGGCAAACCATCTGCACCATCTTTTCCGTCCTTTCCCGGTAGTCCGTCCTTGCCATCAATACCGTCCCTGCCTTTCAAACTCTCCAGCCATTCTGCAGCTGTTCCCACAAAACCATTTTCTATGGCAATCTCATAAGCAGAACGGCCATCCTTTCCGTTTGCTCCGGTTTGCATCTCGGAAAGCTTTTTCAAAAGCTGCGTATACAGATCCGGCGTCGGCGGAATTGACGTATCCCCATCTGCAACAAAACCAGATGGTCGAATATGCAGTGTGACAGGAACAGTGGTTGCTCGAACCGTGGTATCGCTTTCTGCATCGTAGCCAAACAAACTCATTTTCACCGCACCGGGATGCAGTTCGGCAGGCAGCAAGCTGGTTGTTCCGTCTATGCCAAGCACCACGTTGTATGTTTCTTCGCACTGGGTGAACTGCACCACTTTGTGCAGCGTTTTCCAAGCCCCATCGAACACGAACTTTACCAAAACAAATGCGATCTGGTCAGAGGCAATGACCTCTCGCTCCAGTGCTTCGATTTTTTGCTGTTTCACTAAAAATTTCATCATCCGTTTTTCACCTCATTCCACACATTATTTTCAGGATCATATTCCAAATAGCCGTCTACACACTGGATCTTTTTCAGATAATTGTTGTAGGAATGTTCTCCGGAGGACATCCAGTTGACCGGTTTGGTGATGGCGTTCCACTGAGCGATCGTTCCTTCATATGTGATGACCGTTAGACTTTCACAGTATGTCAGCATATTTTCCCCAAAGGTTCTGCAATTCGCAGAAATGGTAAGGCTGGACAATGCTGTACATCTTGTAAACGCAAAAGCACCAATGGAATTACACGAAACACGAGCAGTCTTCAGCTTTGCACAGCCGCTGAAAACATACTTTCCCCACGTTTTCACGCTGGCAGGCACAGTGACTTCTGCAATGGCGGTGTGCTGAAATGCAAACGACTGAATTGCAGTAACAGCCTGCGGAATCGTAACGGAAGTCAGACCGGCGGTATAGCCGATTGCAGCATCTTCCTGTGCAAAAGCGGAATCACCAATGCTGGTCAGTGTAGCCGGCAGAGATACCGTTTCTGCATTGGCACAATGATAAAACAGACGATCGCCCAAGCCGGTAATGCCATTGCTGATTACAATTTCTTTGATCTGATCGTTTTGATCAAACACAGAATCATGAGAAGTATAGTCATAGGTTGCACCCGTTCCACGCAGCAGCAGTTTTCCGTTGTCGTAGAGAACATAGTAGATGTTTTCACCGCATTGTCCGGTTGCTAAGATTTCGCCTGCGGTTAAATCATCTACCTTGGTTTGCAGTTCGGAAATCTGACTGTTCATTGCATCCAGCCGCTTTTGCAGTTCGTCCAGTGTGGCATTCGTCTTTGCCATTTCGGCAAGCATCTCCGTCACTCTGCACTTGCCAAGAATACACTTGCAGTAACCGCATTTGCTCTCGTCTGCACGGCAGTCTGTCAGGTCAGAATCCAGAATAGCTGTCATTCCAGCACGCAGTCTTACAACTGCTAAAGTCAGATAAGTCGTCACATTGTTGTTGGTAAAGGTGGGAATGGTTGGACTTGTGGCTGCTGTACCTGCCAGAACACGAATCCCACAGGTACGAGTAGAACGATCACAGTAGATTCCGATCGCTACATAACGATTCAGAGATTCATCTACATAAGAAGAAAGGTCGATGGTATGCAGGGTATCACTGATAAAATAGTGTCCATCGATCCACGCCTTGCCCGTGCCGAATGTAACGGATAAATTTTTGACTGTTGGTGCAAAGCACTGCCGGTAAGTATCCAGAATCCCGTTGCAAATCAAACTGGACAGATATGCAGTAAAATCCTCTGCGGTATACACCCGGTCAAGGTTTTGTGCGTTAAAAAATCCATAGGAAAATGCCATATGCTCACTCCATCTCCTTAAATGTCGGTGTCAGACTTCTGCCGTTCTGGTCGAAACTCTCCACCATGCCGATCAGCTGGATTCGAGGCTGAATCAAGCCAAAGCGTTTCTGTTCCATGGTTACATAGTCGCCCACAAAGTAATCCTTGTTGTACTGATACTGGGTCGAAAAAGCAGCGATGGCAGATTCCGATGCCGTTTTTGGCTGCACCAGATGTTCCGCACCGCTGCTTTTCAAGATTTCCAGATATTCCGCATCCGTCACATCTTCTTCCTGTGCGGTGTTTCGTTCATCTACATACACCTCATATCGGTCAAGATAGGTCGGCTCTGCACTGGAACAGAAGGTCGTGCGTTTTCTGGCACTGCCCTCACCGCAGCCCAGCACATAGGCAAAGTTTTTCTGCACGGCATCGTCTGCTGCATAGGAAAACGACAGCAGATTGTTGTACGCATCGGAGAATACGATGTGGGGATTTTCATCCTGCAACAAACTGCGGTCTGTTCCGGAAAACAAGTCGCATTTCAGTGCATTTCCATCCAGCCGCACATTTGCCGAACCACCGATGGTTTCACAAAGGCTGTACAGCCATTCTAAGATGTTATCATAGCTGACCTGCATGTGTGCGATTTTCTGCCAGCAGTCACCGGACACCGTTCCCATGGAAAAACCGGGCAGATTGCG
>OGXO01000250.1_pt1 | contig 30161 bp, 16 predicted proteins | sample 1576321 | NCBI WGS metagenome assembly OGXO01 (sample SAMEA3541568, study PRJEB24748) | human gut metagenome | biome: human gut; feature: human-associated habitat; material: faeces | place: China | collected 2012 | reverse complement strand
GCTACAGTAGTAGCAGAAGTTACAGAGGATCCTAGATTAGTATTAGAATGGAGAGGAAAGGAAATTGTAAATCTTTCACGTGCATTCTTAGATACAAACGGTGCACATCAGGAAACAACAGTTGAAGTAGATATGCCTGAAAAGGATGCAAACTTCTTCAAGAAACCTGAAGTAGCAGACGTAAAAGAAAAATGGTTAGAAGCACTTGCAAACGGGAAGGAGATGCCCTTCTGCTGGAAAACGGGCTGCGGATATTCCCGGGCATGGAGACGGATATTGCCGACTCGTTCAGCTATTCCTGGGGTCAACTTAACGGAGAAAACAAAAAAGACAAGGAACTGGCTTTCGAGCAAAGCCTGGGCTCCCTTCTAACGCCATTCTACAAGAATGCGTTAGTCAACCGTCAGGTAAAAACAAACACCTATTATCGGCAGATGGTAAAGAAAGAAATCACAGCAGAAGTGAAAAGGGCGTGGGCCTACTACCAATATGCCACTAATCTCTGTTCAATGTATCGGGATCAGGATAAAATGGCAGAAGAACTGCAGCGCATCGGAGAATTACGATACCAACAAGGAGAGATTACCTTGCTAGAGAAAAATATGATGACCACCATAGCCGCCGATCTGCATAACCGCTGGTTCCAAGCAAAAGAAGAAGAGAAAATGGCATTGGCACGTTTCCAATGGAGTTGCTACTCCAACGATCCCATTGTTCCGGTGGATTCCACTTTATCCTTATTCTATACCGGCATTTCGGATGGAAACCTGTCGGGAGCACATACTGCCTACTTTCAAAGCCAGGCAGATGAAGCGAAAGCAATGCTCCGTGTAGAGCAGAGCCATTTCTTTCCTGAAATCAGTGTGGGGTATACACGTCAGGACATTCTCCCACTTAAGAATCTGAATGCCTGGATGATCGGGGTTTCTTTCCCCATCTACTTCCTGCCACAAAAGAGCAAAGTGAAGCAGGCACGGCTAACTGCCACTTCAGCGCAAATACAGGCAGATGCCAACATCCTGGAGTTAAGAAATAAAACACTCGAACTGGAAGCATCCCTCCGCAGATATAACGAGAGTTTACGATATTATACCTCTTCTGCCCTGAAAGAAGCGGACGAACTGACAAAGGCAGCCAACCTGCAATTGCAGCAGAGCGAAACAGGCATTGCCGAATATATACAGTCGATTACCACCGCCAGAGAGATCCGCAGAGGCTATATTGAAACAGTCTACCAATACAATATTGCTGCACTGGAATATGAACTTTTCAAGTAGGTGGAAAATCGAAACATTGAATGACATGCATCACCCAGAATAATTATTATAAAACATAAGATATGAAAAAGATAGTTTATCCCATCCTTTTACTAGTTCTAACGGCTTGCAAAGGAAACCAGCAAACTACAAATAACGAATCCGCCGCAATTCCCGTTGCCGAAACGATAGCAGATACCATCGCACAACCCGAAGTGGATGCCATCACTTCAGCTACCTCAAAGCCTAATCAGGTTTCGTTCAACGGACGAATCGTTCTTCCTCCTCAACGTCAGGCAACCATTGCTTTAACCATGGGAGGCATTGTAAAAAAGGCTTCTCTGCTTCCAGGGCAATGGGTGGCTGCAAACAGTGTAATCGCCACGTTAGAGAATCCGGAGTTCATCACCCTGCAACAAACTTATCTGGACAGTCACGCACAGACCGAATATCTCTTAGCTGAATACGAACGGCAAAAAAATCTGTCTGCCGAACAAGCAGCTTCTCAAAAGAAATTCCAGCAAAGTAAAGCGGACTTTCTCTCCATGAAGAGTCGCCAGGACGCCGCTGCTGCACAACTTTCTCTTTTAGGCGTTCAAACGGAGGCATTACTTAAGAACGGAATACAACCGCTACTGGAAGTCAAAGCCCCCATTAGTGGTTATGCCGCTAATGTAGCGATGAACATCGGCAAATATATCAATCCGGGAGAAGCCCTTTGCGAACTTATCGATAAAAGCAACCCGATGCTTTGCCTGACTACTTATGAGAAAGATCTCGCAGACATACAAGTCGGCAGCCCGGTACAATTTCGTGTAAACGGAATGGGGACACAAACCTTTCACGGTATCGTGATTTCCATCGGACAAAAAGTAGACGAAACCAATCGTTCGCTCGAGGTATATGCTTCCATCAAGGAGGAAAATGTACAATTCCGCCCCGGTATGTATGTCACGGCACACATTCAGAAACAATAATTGACCAACAGTGACAACAGCATCGACATTTTATAACCGGTAACTCATAATTTACCACTATCTTTGTTGTATGATAGCCAAAGCAATAAAAAAAGATAAGTATATACTTTCCACAGTCATCATCTCCTTGGCGGTTGCTGTACTGATTCATTTTCCTGAATCAGTATCTCTTTTCGACCGTTTCGAAAGTCATTCCTTATTCCCGGGGATGAAGTTTATAGATGTGGCAAACGAAATACTTTTTACCTTTCTGTCACTATTGTTACTTTTTGCCATCAATACCCGTTTGTTTCATTTCAATCAGGCTTCCATTAAAATTACAGGGACAAAGATTTTGCTTTCCTTTATCGTGACATGGATATTGAGTAACTTGTCAGGACAGTTTTTTGTTTTCCTTCACAGAACGTTTGATATTCCGGCCATCGATGCCATGGTACATCATTATTTGCATCCATTGCGGGATTTTATTGTGGCATGTCTCGTCACCAGTAGTTGCTGCATCATTCATCTTATATTCAAGCAGCAACTGGTACTTATTGAAAACGAACAGCTTCAGGCAGAGAATCTCCGTAATCAGTATGAAGTACTGAAGAATCAGCTGAACCCACACATGCTGTTCAACTCGCTGAATACCCTGCGTTCGCTGGTACGCGAAAATCAGGATAAAGCGCAGGATTACATTCAGGAACTCTCCCGGGTACTAAGGTATACTTTGCAAAGTAATGAGTCACAATGTGTCAGTCTCCGGGAAGAAATGGAATTTGTTTCCGCTTATATATTTCTATTAAAGATGCGTTTTGAGAACAATCTACAATTCGACATACAGATAAGCAATGCCTACGAAGAATATCTCCTCCCTCCAATGGCGGTGCAAGTGTTGATTGAGAATGCAGTAAAGCACAACGAAATCAGCAACCGAAAGCCGTTGACTATTCATATCACGACGGACGATAACGGCAATTTGTCTATCAGCAACGATATTCAGCCCAAATGGACTGCAACTTCCGGAACCGGTATCGGACTTGCCAACCTTGCCAAACGATACAGGCTCTTGTTTAAACGGGATATACAAATAACGGAGGACAGAGAGTTTACAGTTTGTATTCCTTTGATTGAAAAATCACAACTAGAACAATAATCACCATGAAGATTGTCATTATAGAAGACGAAAAAGCAGCAGTACGAAACCTGACTTCACTGCTTAATGAAATAAAACCGAATGGAGAAATCGTGACCATACTGGATAGTATCAGTTCCACTATCGAATGGTTCAGTTCTCACCCGATGCCGGAACTAGTATTCATGGATATTCATCTGGCAGATGGTTCCGCCTTCGAGATATTCAATCATATCAATATTACTTGTCCGATTATCTTTACAACTGCCTATGATGAATATGCGTTACGTGCATTTAAAGTAAACAGCATCGACTACTTATTAAAACCCATCGGTAAGGAAGACATAGAACACGCTTTCGATAAGCTCCAAGGTTTACAAGATGCTGCTGACAAACACCAGTTTCCTTTTCCACAACAGGAGAATGAGCTACTGAAACTGATACATTCACTCCAAAAGCAGGAAAACTATAAAAGTCATTTCCTTATTCCTACCAAAGGAGACAAACTATTGCCTGTTTCTGTAGATATGATACAATTGTTTTATATTAAGGACTGTCAGGTCAAAGTAGTCTTAACCGATGAAACCGAATACTGTTTCTCTCAAACATTAGATGAACTTACGGAGTGTCTCAATCCTTCTCTTTTCTTTCGGGCTAACCGCCAATATCTTATTTCGCGAGAAGCTATTAAAGATATTGACTTATGGTTCAACAGCCGCCTGTCCATCAACTTGTATTATTCAGGAATCAAAGAAAAAATACTTGTCAGCAAAGCCCGAGTAGCAGAGTTTAAAGAGTGGTTCTCTAAGAGAAAGCGTTGATTCCGAGGCATTGCCTTCTTAAAACAAATAGCAAAACAAAGTGTTTCGTGCCGTGAAACGATTGGTTTCAACGCTTGAAACAAACAGTTTCAAGCCGCAAAACACTTTGTTTCAAGCCTTGGAAACTTTAGTTTCAAGCCTCTGAAACTGCAGTTTCCCCTAATGGAAACTAAAGTTTCCCGCCTTGAAACCAAAGGTATCCCCTGTTGAAACTTCTATTTACATACAAGCTTATATTTATATGCAGGCATGTTCATTTCAAACGGTGATAGATGAATGATTAGGTGATAGGTGGAGAACAATCTATCACCACCCTGAAAGCTCGATGAACAAGGCATTTCAGAAGGATGGTGATAGATTGAAAGATGATTTCCATTTTTACGTATGGAAAGTTAGAATATGTGCCATCATTCAATGACAGCTGCAAAGCCACCATTTCTAACCATCTTTATAGTTAGCTGCTCTCCGGCTTTCACTTGGGCTGACTTGCAACGATAATCCATCGCCTGACGTCCTGCGTTGATACCATCCTCAAAAGATATCATTTGATAAGAGCGATCTTTATTCAAGAAATCTAACTTTATGGTAAACTCACGTTCCTTTTCACCATTGTTAGTCATTCCTCCTATAAACCACTTATCGCCTTTCCGTTTTGCTACAACGACATATTCACCCGCTTTAGCTTCCAGTGCCACAGTCTCGTCCCACGTTACGGGAACTTGTGTAATGAAACGGGTACAATCTTCATTACGATAATAAAGAGTAGGATTATCCGCCAACATCTGCAGACCACTTTCAAAAACCACAAAGAGTGCCAACTGATAAGCGCGTGTTCCGATACTTGCAGCATTGGGACGTTCCGAGCGATACACATTAGGCTGCATACTAATCATCGCTCCGGGAGTATAATCCATCGGACCGACAGCATTACGCATAAACGGTAAATACAGACTATTATCCGGATAACAACCGCCCATTTGTTCCATGCCACGCACTCCTTCGTAAGACAGTACATTCGGATATTTATATTCCAGTCCGGCAGGTTTGAAAGAGCCATGAAAGTCGACAAACAAATGATGTTTGGCTGCTTCCCGGGCTACCCGTTCGTAAAAGTTGACCATCCACTGATCGCTTCTGTCCATAAAATCAATCTTAAGTCCTTTTACTCCCCATTCATTGAAAGTCTTGAAGAGATCAAAATTGTTTTCTACCGTCAACCACGTCAACCAAAGCACAATCCCTACATTTTTTTCTTTGCCATAACGAATCAACTCGTGCAAGTCTACTTTGGGATTAGGCGTATAAGGATCACGCGTACTTTTAGCCCAGCCTTCATCCATAATGATATATGGAATACCAAATTTAGAAGCAAAATCAATGTAATACTTATAAGTATCCAAGTTATAACCGGAAACAAAATCCACATCCGGTCCGTAAGGAGAAGCGTCATTCCACCATTCCCAGCTTACCTGTCCCGGCTTAATCCATGAAATATCCTGAAGTTGATTCTTTTCAGCCAGTTTATAAGTCATTGTGTTCTCAATCAACTGCTTATCATTTTTACTTATCACAAAGTAACGCCAAGGATAATTTCTCGTACCTTTTGTTTTAGCAATGTAATCAGCTTCTTGAGTAATCTTCACACTACGATCACTGTTTTCGGCAAACGCAAGCGGAGCTTTAGGAAAAACAGAAATTGCTCCGTTCGTGCCCGTTCCTTTGAGAAACATACATGGATAATCAGCCAGATCCGACTCGCTGATTAATATTTTATAGTCTTTTTGTGTGTCAATCAATACCGGCAAAACAGCTATCCGTTCTTCAGGCTTCCACGCATTACTTTGAACATGTGTGTAAGGTTCCTCATAAGCTGTATGGAAGCCTCCCGGTTGTTGCAAGTGAAGAAGATAATCCGACGGGAAGTTGATAGCAAACTCTTCGTTCATTACTTCAACATCACCTTTTTGTGAGGTAATAAACCGGTAAGCAACTCCATCGTCAAAAGCACGGAATTCTACTGAATAATCTTTAAAGGTCAGTAGCAATTGATTATAACGATTATTGACTTTCGCATATTTCAAAGGAACAATAGGAGTTAATTGCTCGTCGACACTCGTACGTTTCTGACGGCGCAGTTTGGGATTTTGTCCCAACACCTGATTCCTCAATGTCAACTGAAGGGAATTGTCTTTCAACAATACATCTCCGTTATAATCTATACTATAATAGATTTTATCCGAGAGATTCAAGGACACTTTCAGCTCTCCATTGGGAGAAATTAACTCTAACTTATTCTGTGCACGAAGTAGTGATGCCAAGCACAAACACACAACTAACAGGAAATATCTTCTCATGATTTAGATATTTAATTAATAATCGTTTTACAATGGCAAATGTAATAAAAACATCACTTCGTACTATCAAACGGACTGGGTAATACTCCTTCAAAAGTCATTTTCACTGGTTTGATATACCCGTTTTCATTAAATTTACCTGATATTTCATTGTCTTTCCGGGCAACGACAAAGAAGGAGCTACCGCTTCATCCGATACCGCACGCTTATAATTCGGTTTACTGCTCATGACAAAACGTAGTTTCACGCCATCACGTATATCCTCATATTTCAAATAAGATTTGTCATGCTTCTTGCCATTCACATACAATTCCTTTACATACACATTCTTCGGCGACCAATTATCTGCTACCATTTCAATCACTTTTCCGTTACTCATCCGAACTGTTATTGCCTCAACGCAAGGAGAACCAATGTTATACATATTGCTTGAAGGAGCCACCGGGTAAAAGCCAATGCAATTGAACATATACCAAGCCGACATCTGCCCGCAATCGTCATTGCCACTTAATGCATCCGGAGTATCGCCATAGAAACGGTCAACAATCGTACGAACCCACTTCTGACATTTCCAAGGTTCTTTCAAGTAATTATAAAGATATGCTACATGATGGCAAGGTTCATTTCCATGCCAATAGGCTCCGATACGGCCTTGAATATCATGTGCTCCCGGAATGTCATCCGGCAACTCTACCGTGAACAGTTCATCCAACCGGTTGCGGAACCAATCTTCGCCAGCTTCGTTCATATATCCTTGTACATCTTGTGGTACGTACCAGGTATATTGTACAGTAAAGCCTTCCGTAATATCCCCCCATCCATTTACAGATCCGGGCCCCTGATAAGCTACCGGAGTAAACGGTGTACGCCAGTTTCCCTGACTGTCCTTGCCACGCATATACTTCGTTTCCGGATCAATCAAAGTCTGATAAGAGAGTGCACGATTCAAGAAATAACGATAATCATCCTCTTTACCCAAAGCCTTGGCAGCCTGTGCCATGCAATAATCATCATACGCATATTCCAAAGTTTTAGATACTGACTCCGCCTCTTTATCGAAAGGCACATATCCCATCATACAATATTCCGGCAAACAGTCATAATTCGGATTCATCGCCGTGGTCTTCATAGCCTCATACGCACGTTCGTAATCGAACCCTTTTACTCCCTTCACAATCATGTCAGCCAATACGGAAACTGCATGATAACCAATCATACACCAAGTCTCATTTCCATAAAACGACCAGATAGGCAGCATTTTCTCCACACTCTTATCATAATGAGCCAACATGGAATTGGCAATATCGGCATTCACTTCCTGTTGAACCAGATTGAACCAGGGATGCAAAGCCCGGTAGGTATCCCAAAGAGAGAATACCGTATAGTTGGTAAATCCTTCGGCTTTCTCTATATTTTTATCTAATCCGCGAAATTGTCCGTCTGCATCCTGAAAGATGAACGGATGCAAAGCCGCATGATAAGCCGACGTATAGAATGTTCTTTTCGTTTTACGGTCGGCAGTAAGGGTATATTTTCCAAGTTCTTTTTCCCATAGTGCTTCTCCTTTAGCTTTCAGATCATCGAAAGCGAGTCCGGCAAGTTCCGCCATATTGTTTTTTGCCCCGTTTGTGCTGACCGATGAAATAGCAGTTTTTACAATCACTTCCTCTCCGGCTTTTGTATCAAAAGAGATGCAAGCCATCAGATTCTTTCCCCAAGCTTCATAGCTGCTACGAAACCGGGAGGTATTGTAAATCACCGGCTTCTTATTCTGCATAAAGCGCAAGCCGGTCAACTTTTTAGAGAAAGTAGCCGTGAAATAGATATGCCGTTCCGGTCCCCAGCCTTTTACCAGTTTATATCCGGTGATGGTAGAATCATTTTCCATGCGCAGATTCGCCCATTCACAAGATTGCCATAAAGTATGGTTCATATCGATCATAATAAAAGCTTTATCCGATTGAGGATAGGTGAAACGAAACATACCACTACGTACCCCTGACGTCATTTCAGCCTTTACTCCATAATCTGACAGTTCCACCGCATAATAATTAGGTGATGCCCATTCCTTTTCATGAGAATAACGTGAACGGTATCCTTTTTCCGGCTCCTCACGTGTCCCTGGTTCCAGTTTCATCTCTCCTGTTCCGGGAATAAACAAAAAGTCTCCCAGATCAGGTATACCAGTCCCGCTTAAATGAGTCAGGCTGAATCCCAACAAGGTGGAATGATTATATTTATAACCAGAAGCCGCATCATAGTATTTACTATCCGTGTCCGGACTCATCTGAATTCCCCCGAAAGGAATCTGCGCACCCGGATACACATTACCATACCCATCTGTTCCCACAAATGGATTCACATAATCAATCAGTTTCTCGGTTTGAGCCATGCCCGGCAAAATACTCACCAGGCACAGCCATACTAAAAACAATCCTCTTTTACCCATTACACTCACCATATTTACATTATTATGCTTGTATATCACCTACAGCGACCTGATACTCATGCCATAATTCGTCAATATTATATTCATTCCCTAAAATATGTTTGATAGCACCATCGAACGACCAAGGCACCACCTCCAACGTACTGCGATTGAACTTACGCAGGAATTCAGGATCTTTGTTATCACGCAACCAGACAAAGAAATAACCGGCTGTACGATAACCGTCCATATAGTTCCCGCCTTTCGGACGGGCATTCGGTCCGTCAAATCCTCCATTGGCAACCCGCACAGCATCTGCCATTCCCTCGATAAATGCCCAGAACACACGATTGGTTCCATAAGAACCGATTCCTTGCGGTTCCAGCTGATAAGCATGTGTCAGTTCATGCAACAATACCCCGCGTGTTTCGAAAAACAACTTTGCCGTATCATTCGCTGCAAAAGATTTTTCAATATGACGTGTACTGTAGAAAATCGTCACATCACCATTGCCACCGCCTTTAGCAGAAATACCGTTGATATCTTCCAAAGTATAATGTATCTTGTGCACTGCGGGAATACTATCTTCCGGAGAATTGTAAAGAGTAGCTAATACAGTACGTGCCTGTTCCTTGATGTACGATTCAGCATCGGGAATGATCCGGTGGTAAATGTCCGATCCCAGCGTTTCCGGTGCTTTATCCTCAAACAACACAGCACCTGTATTGTACTCTTTCCATACATCAGAATTATCCTTCACCTGTTTTTGCACACTTGCAGCACAAGCCCCCATACCTACCAGCAGGCAGGCTGCATAGATTAAATGTATCTTTTTCATACTCCTTTATTGATTATTCGTTGATTCCGTTAGTTAATGAATAAGGTTTATCCTCCGGTGATAATCCGCGACGTTTGTTAGGTGACGCCCCCATCTTGAATTCAAGCACGCCTCCTTTCAAAATGTCTTCATGTGTAATGTACATCTTGTCGTATACCTTACCGTTCAATTTCAGCGACTGCACGTAACGTTTCTTATCGCTGACACCCGGCGCTTTGATCTCCAATGTCTTTCCATTAGGAAGTGTCATCTTCAGATAAGGCAGGTAGGGCGCTCCCAATACATACTGGTCTGTACCAGGACAAACCGGATAGAAGCCCATCACAGAGAAAAGATACCATGCTGACATCTGTCCGCAATCATCATTTCCACCCAATCCGTTAATATCATTCTTATACATCTTATTCAGAATCTCACGCAGCCAGTACTGTGATTTCCACGGCTGGGAAGTCCACGCATATAGATAAGGAACATGGTGGCTCGGTTCATTACCATGCACATATCCGCCGACCAAACATTCTTCCGTAATATCCTCATTATGCTCATAGTACTTCTCCGGCAGATGCATGGAGAACAGTTCATCCAGTTTCTGCACGAACGTCCCTTCTCCTCCCATCAAGTCGATCATGCCAAATACATCGTGTGGCACATGAAAAGAGAAATTCCATGAATTGCCTTCGATAAAACCTTCACCATAGGTTTGCAATACATCAAACTCTTTCTTGAAAGAACCGTCACTATAACGGGGACGTGCAAAACCAATACTTGTATCATAGATAGTACGATAATTGAGGGCACGCTTTCGGTAAGTCTCCGCTATTTCCTTGTTACCTGCCTTCAAAGCTGTCTGATAGATAGTCCAATCGTCGTATGCATACTCCAAAGTAGAAGAAGCTGCTGTACCACTTTTGTCAAGCGGAATATATCCCAGCTTCATATAATCAGCTATACCTTCATAATACGGAACGGTGGATGTACTGACCATTGCCGCCAATGCCTCATCCACATTCGAAAAGACGCCTTTGGTTATTGCATCCGCCAGTACAGACACAGCATGATAACCGCTCATACACCAGTTTTCATTTCCCATCAGACTCCATATCGGCAACATTCCGTGCACGCTTTGTTGCTCATGTTTAATCATGGATTCCACCATATCCGCATTGCGTCCCGGTTTCACCAGATTCAGGAAAGGATGTTCCGCACGATAGGTATCCCAAAGGGAAAATATAGTATAGTTGGTGAATCCTTCCGCCCGGTGTATGTTATGATCCAGCCCACGATAGGAACCGTCTACATCCATATACACAGACGGATTAATCATGGTGTGGTAAAGAGAAGTATAGAACATTGCTTTCTGATCGGGCGTACCTTCGATCTCGAAATGCTTCAGTTCACTATTCCAATCTGTACGAGCAGCTTCCGCCAACTGTTCGAAACTCTTTCCGGAAGCCTCGGCATGCAGATTCTTAATGGCCCCTTCCGTACTGACTGCCGACAATGCCACTTTTACAACCAGTTCCGAATTGTTAGCGGTATCGAAGTTAAAGTAAGCCACGATTTTTCGACCTGTGATTTCAGGGAAGTTCTTTTCCAACTTAAAACGACGCCAAAAGCCATTGTACAATACTTTTTCCTTATCCTTATATCCGTAGTCTTTAATCGGCTGTGACAAAGAGATAGCAAAATAGGTATAATTCGTACGCGCCCATCCATTGGTGATACGATATCCGGTCAACAGAGTATCGTTTTCGACTCTCAAATTGGCCCATAGAACTTTGCCGTCATAATTATAAATACCATGCACCAGATCCAAAATCAAATGACCATCTTTTCCTTTCGGGAAGGTATATTTATGTATACCCGTCCGTTGTGTTGCTGTCAGTTGGGCCTTAATGCCATAATCGTCCAGTATCACTTCATAATATCCGGGAACAGCTTTTTCTGTAGCATGGTCAAAACGTGAACGGTATCCCTCTTCCGGATAATCCGCCCGACCGGGATTTAACTTCACATCGCCAACAGCAGGCATCAACAAGATCTCTCCCAAGTCAGAATGTCCCGTACCACTAAGATGAGTGTGACTGAAGCCAACAATGGTCTTGTCCCTATATTGGTAACCAGCACAATACTCGTAGGCATTTTTCTGATAAGCTCCATTTATATTATGCGGAATTGTGTCTGTGTCCGGACTCAACTGTACCCATCCGAAAGGAGTGCAAGCACCGGGAAAAGTGTGCCCCATCCCATTGGTCCCGATAATCGGATTCACATAGTCTACCGGCTGTTGAGCTATGGCGGACAAAGTTACTGCCGCCATAGTCATCATCAATACTTTCTTTCTCAAATTATTCATATCAGCTTACTTTGCGTCACGAGAGAATGAATACGGAAAGTCTGATTCGTTGATACCTCTTCCCTTATTCGGTTTGTTATCCATATCAAACACCAGACGACCGCCTTTCAACAGATCGAAATGGTTCAGATAATTCTTTGTATAATTCTTGCCATTATAGTTCAATGAACGAATATAACGATTATCATCGTTATTCTTCGGGGCGGAGATTTCCAATTTCTTGCCGTTCTCCAGTGTAATCGTTGCTTTCTTAAAGTAAGGAGCTCCCATCACATATTCATTGCTGCCGGGACATACCGGATAAAATCCCAATGCAGTAAATACATACCAAGCCGAAGTCTGACCGTTATCTTCATCTCCACAATAACCGTCCGGAGTAGGAAGATAGAGGCGGTTCATCGTCTCACGCAACCAATATTGGGCTTTCCACGGTTCGCCGGCATAGTTATACAAGTAGATCATGTGCTGGATAGGTTGGTTGCCATGTGCATAGTTACCCATGTTAGCAATTTCCATTTCACGAATCTCGTGAATCACTCCTCCATAATAGCTATCATCAAATACAGGAGGAAGATTGAATACAGAATCAAGCATACTAACAAACATCTTCTTGCCGCCCATCAGATCAACCAGTCCTTGTACATCGTGGAATACCGACCATGTATAATGCCAACTATTTCCTTCCGTAAAAGCATCTCCCCATTTAAAAGGATTGAAAGGAGTCTGGAAAGTTCCGTCGGAATTCTTTCCCCGCATCAACTTAGTTTCTGGATCGAACAGATTACGATAGTTCTGACTCCTTTTCTTATAAACATCCAGTTCTTCTGCCGGACGGCCTAATTTTTCACCCATACGGTAAATGCACCAGTCATCGTATGCATATTCCAATGTGCGTGCCGCATTCTCATTAATTTTCACATCGTATGGCACATAGCCCAGTTTGTTATAATATTCATATCCACGGCGTCCGGTAGTAGAAACTTTCGGATGTACGCTATTGGCCCCTTTCAGTAGGCCTTCGTACATTCTTTCTGCATCCGCTTTGGTCACATTCTTCATGAAGGCATCCGCCACTACAGAAGCTGAATTGTTCCCAACCATACAACCACGATGGCCCGGGCTTGCCCATTCTGGAAAGAATCCACTTTCAAGATAGGTATTCAACAGGCCTTCCTGCATCTTCTCACCCATTGAAGGATATATCAAATTAACAAATGGAAACAAGCAACGGAAAGTATCCCAGAATCCAGTGTCGGTAAACATATATCCCGGACGGATTTCACCATTATAGGGACTGTAATGTATAGTCTCCCCCTTACCGTTTACCTCGTAAAACATACGGGGAAACAACACCGAACGATACAAGCAAGAGTAGAACGTACGCATACGGTTCTCATCGCTGTCTTCAACCTTGATACGCCCCAAGACATTGTTCCATGCCTTACGACCGGCCTCTTTTGTCTGTTCAAAAGTCTTATTACCAATTTCCTTCAAGTTCAGTTCCGCCTGTTCGGGGCTGATGAATGAGGATGCCACTTTTGCATGCACTTGTTCTCCTTTTTTCGTCGAAAATCCGATAGCAGCACCCACGTGATTGGATTGCAGTTCGAGATGTGTTTCAACCAAATGATAGTCTGCCCATACTTTATTGAAAGTAAAAGGCTTGTCGAACTCTATCACAAAGTAATTCTTAAAGTTTTGAGGAACACCGCCACTATTGCGTGTCGTATAACCAACTATTTTATTTTCTTCGGGAATCACCTTCACATACGAACCGCGGTCGAAAGCATCTACCACCACATAGGCATCGGAGGTTTCAGGGAAAGTGAAACGGAAATATGCGCAACGTTCCGTCGGAGCTATTTCAGTTGTCATGTCATACTCTGACAAATAAACACTATAATAATAAGGAGTGGCTTTCTCTGCCTTATGAGAGAACCAGGAAGCACGACTGTCCTGATCGATCTTCAACTGTTTAGTCATCGGCATGATTGAGAACTGACCGTAGTCATTGATCCACGGACTAGGCTGATGGGTTTGCTTGAAACCTCTGATTTTGTCGGATGCATAAGTGTAAGCCCAACCGTCACCCATCTTTCCGGTTTGTGGCATCCAGAAGTTCATTCCCCAAGGCAACGCGATGGCAGGATATGTATTCCCATTAGATAGTGATATTTTCGAATCAGTTCCCATTAAAGGATTCACATAGTCTACCGGTTGCTTTTGCGCAAAGGTAGAGGAAGCTCCCAATAGCAGGGCTATTGCGATAGATAGTAGTTTCTTTTTATTCATGGTCTACGAATTAAGCTATTAATTAAATTATCAAGTCTTTTTTATTTACGTTACAAATTAAAGCATCTTTCTGCAATTATCCGTCCTCTGATACGCCAAAATAAGAAAAAATAGCATGTGGTCAACCAAAGGATACGAGCGTCAACGAGAGTACAACCGAAAGACTAACCGTTTAAGCAATAGAGAGAGGATAATTAGCCTTTACCCTCTCTCCAATTCTATCAGAAACAAATATTTATTATTACCTAATTAATTCCATCCCGGGTTCTGATGTCCTTCCAACGCAGGATTAGCCTGAATTTCATCTAACGGGATAGGCCATAACAAAGCATATTCAGGAATGGCACCGGCTCTTGTGCTTCCATCGGGCTTGTTTTGGATTTGAGCCGATGCAAGAGCAGTCCATTTCAATTTTCCTGATTCGGTAGATGCTTCCGGATACAAACGAGTACGACGAATGTCATCCCAAATCTTAAATTCCAACGGTAACTCATGCAAACGTTCAGTCAAAATCGATTGTATTAAATCGTTTCCTGTAGCCGTCTCATCTGCCAATCCAGCACGTTTACGCACTTGATTGAGATAATATTTAGCTCCACCGACAGCATTATCTTCATGATTTGTACGTGCCAGACCTTCGGCCGCAATCAGCAAGACTTCCGCAAAACGGAATACTGGCATATTATAATCACCGTCGTGACCACTAATCAAAGCATTTTCATCAAACCATGCCCAGTTGCCTGCATTGTTCAAAGTATAAGTCTTTCCTTCAGCATCGGTATATTGCTTAAAGAAGAACTGTTTCTCATGTCCTCGAATATCATTAGAGGCATAGCTGTTAAGCAACATATCACAGGGAAGGTATGCATTATACAGCACGTCTCCTCCCGGATGGAACACTCCCCACTGGAAAGCATCTGTTCCGATAGAACGGCAAGCATAAGAGTTACCTACACTATAATTGGTGTAATTGTATTCTTTAGCATAAATGATTTCAGCAGATTCTTTCGTCGTCTTAATTACATTATATGCTGAGTTTAAATCATCAGTCGTTCCATTCGGATGAATAAGTTCGTGAGGACTGTCATTGATCACTTTCAATGCCATCTGTGCAGCTTTTCCATAATAGTCTGCCCCTCCGTTTAACGGTGCACCAGCCCATTGTAGATAAACTTGTGCCAGCAAAGTCTGCGCCATTGCTCTGGTAACATAACAGCCATTTTCATAGAACGTTTTATTCGGCAATGCATCCCCGTTGACAATATCCAGCAAGTCGGCTTCAATTTTCTTATAAATCTCTTCAGCAGAAAGACGTTCTTTGTACATACCTTCTGTAGATGTGTAAGGTTCTGAAATATAAGGAACGCCACCAAATTCTTTGACCAGCCAAAAATACCCGTATGCACGGAAAAATTTACCTTGAGCCACATAATTATTAATAGTAGCTTCATCCAGCACACCGGTCATTGTCGGAATATTGGCAATAACAAAGTTGGCACGTGAAATACCTTTATAAAACTCATGCCAGTATTTCATTGCAATATCATCAAAAGATTCAATATTGAAGTTACACCCTTCGGATGCCGTAGTAAATGTTCTATCCTTACGCTTATCAACGTACAATCCGGACACAATACCACCCCACATTGTCGCTTTAGGAGTCCAGCCACCGCCTACATCAGTGTTGTGTAAATAAGGTACACCACCAAAATACAATGCGTTCACCCCCGACTCCGCATCAGCTTTCGTCTTCCAGAATTGGTCAGATGATTTCATATCCAATGGTTCTTCTTTCAGGAAATCGTCGCATGAATTCAGCAACACAGAAAGTGAACACATACAAAATGCAGATATATATACTTTTAATAGTTTCATAATTCTTATGGTTTTTATAACGGTGAATTAAAATGCTACATTAAGACCGAACGTAAACGTTCTCGGACGCGGATAGGTGAAGAATTGGCGGTTAGCCCCCCATTTGTTGTCACCTAAACGAGATGAGTTATCCGGATCGTATCCGTTATAGTCCTTAGAAGTAATCAGGAACGCGTTATTCACATTCGCATACAAACGCAATGAAGACAGACCGATCTTCTTAATCAATGTTGGATTGAAGGTATATCCGAGCTGAATCATGTTACAACGCAAATAAGAACCATTGCAAACCCAGTCATCATCTGCCTGGTTATTAGCTCCCTGACCAAAGTTATTCAGACGAATTGCCTGTTCTTTACCCGACGGATTGAGAGTTGGATGCCATGCTTCCTTATAAAGACGGTCTATACCGTTAGTTAGGAAACGGGCTACAGTAGAGTGATAATATTCTTGCATCACGTCTACCCCCCATGTAAACTGAAAGTCTAAAGTCAAATCAAATCCTTTATAATTGAAGGTATTGATAAATGAGCCCATCCAGTCAGGTAATCCGTTACCGATAATTTCGCGTTTCTTATAAGTTACCTTTTCACCGATAGTGGAAGGTATGTTCATTGTCTCCGGATCCCAGTTAGACGGAATACCATCGTAAATACCGGCACGCTTATAACCATAGAAAGAAGAAAGCTCTTCACCTTCACGGATCAACATATCGTAACCCACAAAACCATCGGTTGTAATCTGACGCTTACCGGTGACAGGATCAACAGATGCACTTTCATCCAGTTTCTCTACACGATTTTTGTTGAAACCTAAATTAAGAGTGGAAGTCCATTGGAAATCATGTGTCTGAATAGGATATGCTGTAACCAGAATATCTAAACCACGATTGGAAACGGCTCCAATATTATCCATAATGGAAGAGTAACCTGTTGATTCAGGAACCGGACGGTCGAGCAACAAATCCGAAGTATACTTATAATAATAGGAAATATCGAAATTCAGTCTGTTATTGAATAAACCCAACTCGAATCCTAAGTCCCACTGTCCTGTCTTTTCCCATTTCAGGTCCGGATTAGGCATATTGTCCAGATAAGACACTACGTGCAGAGCATCACCAATGATCGTATTCGACTGGCTCACCGTAGCCAATGATTTATATGTACCAATTTCCGAATTACCTGTCAGACCGTAAGAAGTATGTAATTTCAGCTTGCTGATCAATGAGTTATCTTTCAAAAAGTCTTCATTAGAAATCATCCAACCCAAGCCGACTGACGGGAAAAATGCATATTTATTGTTCTGTCCGAATTTGGAAGAGCCATCATAACGACCGGTTACGGTAGCCATATACTTGTTGTCATAAGAATATGCCAGACGCAAGAAATAAGAGTTCATCGCCCACTTGTCGTAATCATTGCCTACAGAAGGACGGTTCGTTCCGGAACCTAAATTATAATATCCGTAGAAGTCATCAATATACTTACTGTCGGAAGCTTCGAATTTGGTATAATTATACTCTTGCCAAGACATACCCGCCATTGCATTAATGTGATGTTTGTTTATATCTTTCACATAAGTCAAATAGGTTTCTTCCTGCCAATACAAAGAGTTGGAGTTATTTGCAGAAGCTGCTCCCTCGGAACTTTGATTAATCATCGGACGCGGAGTGAACGGCGTATAGTTAGCATCACGATTATTGTGGTAGTCGATACCGAACTGGGTCTTCAAATCCAATCCTTTCATGAGATGGAAAGTCAAAGCAGCATTACCAAAAATCTGCGTACGATATTGCATAGCCTGCATCCGTTCGAGCAACTCAACGGGATTACCTACACCTTCCGGGCTGAATCCTTGTTTTCCGCTATTAGGATCAGTCTGATTATTGAGAATAGAGCTTGTATTAATAATGTTCGTCTGCGTATATTCACCATCCAGCTTAACCGGTAAGAAAGGCAACTGTTCGATCATCGTACGCAATGCGCCTTGTCCGTAAGGGTTATCAGAAGTTCTATTACCCCAAGTATGATTTACTAATAAATTAACGGAAGTAGACAGCCAATCAGTCGGTTTGTCATCATACGCCAATTTTGCATTGATACGTTTGAAGTAAGAATTCAACAAAATACCCTGTTGATCGGTATAATTGATGAATGCTCCGATAGAAGATCCTTCTCCTGTACGTTGGATACTGATCTGATGGTTATGAGAGATGGCAGTGCGGGATGCTTCATCCTGCCAGTTGGTATTATATTTCGGAGAACCGTCTGCATTGAACAAACGTTCGTCTGTGAATATCTGTGACAGATCAGTTGTGAAGTTCTTGCCTTGAAATTCGTTGGCATTTTCCAATCCCTGCTTGAAGGTAGACATCCATTCGTTAGCATCCATTACATCTATTTTTCTAGCCATCTTACCGATAGACAATGAACCATCATAGGAAACATGGACTCCTTTTCCTGCATTACCGCGCTTGGTAGTCACCATGATAACACCATTCGCACCACGGGCACCATAGATGGCAGCAGAGGAAGCATCTTTCAATACTTCGATAGATTCGATATCATTCGGATTAAGCAATTCGAAGTTTGACATCACCACTCCATCTACTACGTACAGCGGTGATGCCGACGCGTTGATAGTAGAAATACCACGAATGATGACACGTGATTCTCCACCCGGCTGACCGGTATTAGAGAAGATATTCACACCGGCCACTTTACCCTTCAATCCGTCAAGCGCATTGAATGATTGTGCTTTCAGCATGTCTTTACCTTTGGCTGTGGAAATGGAACCCGTCAAGTCTGATTTGCGCATGGTACCATAACCTACAACGACTACTTCGTCCAGTGCTTTCGTATCCGATTGCAGAACTACGTTCAGAACATTACTCTTTAATTCCGAGACTTTAAATTCTTGTGTGATATAACCAATATACGAAAACACCAAGGTGGCATTGGAAGGAACAGAGAGAGTGTATTTACCGTTAATGTCAGTGATTGTTCCTGTACTACCGTTTTTAACTTTCACCGTACCACTGATAACCGCCTCTCCCTGATCATCGGTTACCGTACCGGAGATTGATTTTACAGATTGAGCATTCATGCCCAAACTCAACATCATACCTATTACAAATAAGGTAAGATACTTTAGTTTTTCATTCATAATTCCTTTAAATTTGATTAGTAATAAGGTTAATTCCCTTTAAAAAGATTGTTGCAAATAAAGGCTATTCGAATAAAAGTCCAATGCTCTACCTTGCCAAAAAAACGGCAAAATAAAGACACATATCTAAAGCACAGAATGGTAAATTAGAGCACAGATTAACACACTAATAATCAATACAATAAAATCGACAAAAGGAATTTAGAGCACAAGGTTGTGACAAACAAATAAATAATAATGTTTCCCAACTAATCACCTATACGAAAGAATTTAACCTGACAATCAGCATACCTTTCGCTGTTCCCGATAATCTTTCGGTGTCATCCCGAACCGACGGGTAAACTCTTTATAAAAATAAGACCGGCTGGAAATACCGACCTCCATAATAACATCTTGAATAGAAAGTTCTTCATCAAGTAACAGGCGGGCTGCCTTTTCCATACGGTAACTCTTTATTAAATCACCGGGAGCAGTATTGGAAATTTCCTTGAATTTACGATAGAACTGACGGGAACTCATTGCCATACGATCAGCGATCAACGTTGAGCCCAGTTCTTCCTTGTCCAGGTTTTCTTCAATCACCTTTAACAATTTACGAATAAAATCAGCTTGTTCGGTAGTTGTACAGACAATCTGTCCCGCCAAATCTCCCAGTTCCTCCATATATATCTGCTTCGCTTCCCGCTTTCCATAAATAGCATTATGGACAACTTCCCGCAAGAATAATATATCATAAGGAAGTACAATATAAGAATCAGACCACAAGATCAGTTCCCGCTGAATGGCCGAACCAACTTTCCAGGTTAACAATGGAATAAAAGCTGTCTTTGAAAGCAGAGTACGATTCCGGCTAACATACTCCATAAAAGTACTTTCAGCATTGGCATACATTGTCATATCCACTAATAATAGAGCCGGAGCCGACCGACGAATTTCGTCAAAAGCAAGCTGCACACTCTTTACTTGATGAACCACGTATTCATCAGCCAGGAAATTACTAATCAACCAAGTCATTTCATCTCTGTCTTCCAACAAAAGCACAGTTTTTTTCCCTTGTTCACCTGCTACTGTCAAGACCGCCGGTTCAAAGATAATCGTCAACCGACTACCACTCTCATCATCATCATAACGAAGAACGGCATGAATACGTTCCAAAGCTGACCGTACAAAACCTAAAAGTAAATGCACAACAAACACATGATCGGAATCTTTCTCCGTCACTGAAGAAGCTTTATCTGAAAGATATTCATACAACGCTTTCGCAGTAGCATCTTTAGAAGAAAAATGTAGCTGCATCTTACCATCCTGTTCTGACATTTCTACTATTACGCCATGAGTACCTTTCATTTCAGTAATCCGGAGATAGCAGCAATAAAGAATACTGTATAATGCATTCTTGTAAACTGGAAATGTTAAGTGTTCCGGAATCATTGACGATATAGAAGAATGATCAATCCCTTGTTCTTCCAACGTACGTAACACCTCTTGAGAAACTCCCTGTATACTCATACGTGCAGAAACAATAAACCGATCCGGAAAGAACTGTTTAAGTTCTTCCAAAAACAGAGCGTCAGGATTAAGAAGTGCGTTCATCACAGTTTCGCGTATCAGTGACACTTTCTCAAGACATTGCTCATAAGAAAGATTCTCTGCACGCAATTGGTCACAATAATTATAAATAAGAGTAAAATCTTCAAGCATCCTACGGTTTGTATATACAGTCTCGGATTTCCGGCAACTTTCTGTCCCCATCAGTGTTTTCATCATCCGTTCCTGAAGGTAGTTTTTACGTAGTAAATATATCACGTACCCTAACAGCAACAAGAAAATGATCAAATAAACCAAATAAGCCGCCACCGATCGATACCAGGGAGAAAGGATATATACCGGAATAGAAAAATGCCGATATTCCGTATCAAATACATCCCTCTTATAGCGTACCTTAAAGATATAATCACCTGCCGGCACTCCTGTATATGAGGCTTCATTAATACTACTAAAAGAGGTCCAATCCTTATCATATCCTTCCAACTGGTAAGAATATTCTATATCTTCTCCTGATAAAAAATCCGGAACAACAAAAGAAAGTGCAAATGAAACCTCCGTCCCCTTCAACTGTAATGCCTTACCATCGTCTGTATAGTAATCTCCATCCCCCTGAACCACTTGCGTATGTCCAACAGTCAACTTACGTAACAAAATATCCGGATAAAATTCCGGAGCAGCCTGCACCTCTTTATCCAAATAAAGCAACCCGTCAATCCCACCGAAAAAAAGCTCCTGTGTATATGGACACATGTAATAAGCATCATCACTAAACTCACCGATTTGAACACCTGCACTGTAAAAGTAGGCATGTGATGAGCCATTTATCGGATTATATTTAATCAGCCCCCGATTCGTACCAAGCCATAAGAGTCCGTTCTCATCTTCAAGTACACCATGAATCATATCATTGAGCAAACCTTGCTCCCGTCCGATATAAGTAGCTTTCATCTGTTTTCCATTAGAATTCAGACATACCAACCCTGATGTTGTCCCTACATATAACAGCCCTTCTTTGGTCCGATACAGGCTAAGCACATCGTCTACCGACTTATGAAGCATTTCTTTCAAAGAAATCACTTTATATTCTTCAGTCCGCTTATCAAACCGTACGAGTCCTTTCTCCCGACTGCCAAGCCACAAAATAGAATCCCCCTCGGGCAGCATTGGATAGAACATCGTAATTTCTCGCTGACCGTGAAAAAAATGATAACTTTTCTGCGACTTGAAACGAATGGTACCTGCCTGCTTCTCAAGTATTAATTTATGAAAACCGGAACCGGCTGTCACCACATAAAGTACACTATCATTTTCCTCATAAATGCCATGTATCTCGGTGGGTTGTGCCGGCAGGTTCTCCACAGAATGCAAGGCTTTGTCTTCAAAAGAGTAGTAAAATAGTCCCGGATCTCCAGATCCTATCCAAAAGCCATCCATATAACGGCTTTGAACCAATTTATAAACGGGAAATTCTTTATTCCATCGTATATAAGACACAACATTTTGCTTTCCTTCAGGAGAGTAAACTGTAACGGCAGAAGCCTCCTCATTCTCACGATAATCCGGTATATGCAGCAGTCCATCACCTTTCGTCCCGAACCATAGCCCACCACTATTGTCTGTCATAACAGAACGTACCTGCCTGCTTAAGTTAGATGACAGTTGATTGAGCATCAAATTGGTGGCAATAGAATATTTCTTAGCATACATAATCGTTCCTTGTCCGTCCGAAGCAACCCATAAGACATTCTGATGAGGATCTCGATAAATACTATATATACGTACATTCCGGTCGACCACTTCTTCTTTATATTTTTGTGAAGTACGGAGACGGACTAACCCATTCGTTCGAAAACCAATAATAATATCTTCATAGAAAAGGGCTATTCCTGCAATAGTTCCATACTTCTGCACTAATGAAGAAAGGTTACGAATATAAATTTTAGATTGTCGGGAAATATCATAAACATAAAGATCATGCTCACTATCGATAAAACAAAGAACGCCATTCTGATAAAAGACATCTTCAATAGGTTTCGCATGAAAATTAGTAGATAAAACAGTTGAATGAATTGATAATGTGTCACAATCAAAAGCATCCTGCGAAACCTGTAACAGCTCCCCTGTTTGTTGAGTGAAAATCCACAAAACACCATCATCCGTGACGAACGCCCGTTTATCCATATCTTCTACGGGTACTTTCAGATTCTTAATCTGTACAAATCGTTTATAAGATGTATTATAGTAGAAAATTCCACCATGACTCACCACCCATGTGTTTCCTTTAGAATTGGAATGTAGATAATAATCATCTGTAAAGTCATAATATCCGACAACTTGCCGTGAATCCTGTGAAAGACGATTAATCCCCAAATGAGTAGAAATCCACAAACAATTATTATCCGCCTGCTGAATAGAATGGATTACGTTGTTACTCAAAGCCTTGGGAGCTGAAAAATCGGAACGGAAAACTTCCATGCTTCTGCCGTCATAACAATTGACGCCATCGTAAGTACCGAACCACATCAACCCTGTATTGTCTTGAAAAAGACAAAGCACAGCGCTATTAGATAATCCTTGCTGATAATCTACTTTCCGGAAGATATATGAATCTTTACCGCCATCTGCCTGACAGATCAATGAATAAATCAATAGAACAAAAGGAAAAATCAAGCGCATTTTCATTGTGTTAATCATTAATATCATCTATTAAATATCAGGCAATCGCTTATATGTTTTGTTTCGCTGTGCGAAAAAAATAGCCATTAATAATCGATGTCTTTGATTCTCTTTACACAAAGATACGTTTTTATACGGAAAATGCAACTCTATTTTATCAAGTACCTCTATTTTTCAACAATTACTTCACTACTAAGTTCACACAATCTAAGAGTCTGCCTCTTCCATTTTTCAATGATCTCATCATTATAAATAATAATGCAATCAGTTTTATTTTCATGCCGTACGTTTATCAATATGCATATTTAAGCCATGTGTTTATCATTGATATAAGACCTATAAAGTTGTATACCAATTGATATTCTTGTGGTGTATCTATGCTAACGACGCAGAGAAGTAAGCTTTGTTGATTACTTCTCTCTCAACACTGCTTACTTCTCATGTAATCTATTAATAGAAAAGTTGCTCTTGATTAAGTCCAAACTTTCTTTTTATTAACAGTAAAGTTGCTTTTCATCCCTTCCAATCTATAAATGCAATCTTCATTTATAAAAACAAAGGTTCCGTTTTTAAAAACAAAGCTTGCATTTATAAAAATGAAGCTTTCATTTTAAGTTTGTAAATAACAAAAGAGAAGTTTACTATTAGACGAAAGGAAGTTTAGACTTAATCAAAAGAAACTTTATTGTTAATACTCAAGGAGAAGAGTAACTATTATCATTCAGTGGATATCATCCTAATAAAAAGTCTCGTATATCAATGAGACAACTTATTCAGTTATCTTTATGATATACGAGACTCAAATGTTATAAATAAAATCCTATTTTGCAGGATATTATTTTGCTAATTCATTAATCACATCCATTATCTTCTGACCGATTTCCTCAGCAGCTTCCATAGTAGAAGCTTCACTATACACACGGATGATCGGTTCTGTATTACTCTTGCGCAAATGTACCCATTTGTCAGCAAAGTCAATTTTCACACCGTCGATATCGTTGATTTCTTCGTTCTTATAGATTTCCTTTACTTTTGCAAGGATAGCATCTACATCGATTTCCGGAGTCAAGTCTACACGGTTTTTAGCAATGAAGTAAGGAGGATAAGTAGCACGGAGCTCGCTAACCTTCTTTCCTTCGTGAGCCAGATGGCTAAGGAATAATGCGATGCCTACCAATGCATCACGTCCGTAGTGACTGGCAGGATAAATTACTCCACCATTTCCCTCACCACCGATAACAGCATTGATTGCTTTCATCTTCGTTACCACATTTACTTCGCCTACGGCAGAAGCGCTGTATTCCATTCCATACTTGCGAGTTACATCACGCAAAGCACGGGTAGAGCTTAAATTAGAAACAGTGTTACCGGGGGTATGTTTCAGTACATAGTCGGCAACAGTAACCAATGTATATTCTTCACCGTACATTACGCCATTCTCGCAGATCATTGCCAGACGGTCAACATCGGGGTCTACAACAAAAGCTACATCGGCCTTTCCACCTTTCATTAAGTTCATGATGTCACCGAGGTTCTTTTCAAGCGGTTCGGGGTTGTGCTGGAAGTTTCCGGTAGGTTCACAGTAGAGTTTTTCTACATGTTTCACACCTAAACGTTCAAGAAGTTCGGGAAGAATAATACCGCCTACCGAGTTTACACAGTCAATAGCTACCCGGAAATCAGCTTTTTTGATAGCTTCTACATCTACCAAGTCGAGAGCCAATACACTGTCGATATGTTTCTGATTATAAGTCAGGTCTTTGCGGTAAGAACCCAAGTGATCTACGTCGGCATAGTCAAATTCTTCTGCTTCAGCAATACGAAGTACTTCGTTGCCTTCGGCTGCATTCAGAAATTCACCATGTTCATTCAGTAACTTCAGTGCATTCCACTGTTTCGGGTTATGAGAAGCCGTCAGGATGATACCGCCACAGGCACCTTCCATTGTCACAGCAAGTTCTGTGGTCGGAGTAGAAGCAAGATCAATATCTACTACATCCCAGCCCATTCCCATTAATGTACCGACTACTACGTTTTTTACCATTTCACCTGAGATACGGGCATCGCGTCCCACAACAATCTTGTTGCTCTTCGCTTTGCAGGTCTTACGAATTAAAGTAGCATAAGCCGAGGTGAATTTTACAATGTCAAGCGGGTTCAGTCCTTCTCCCGCTCCTCCGCCGATGGTTCCGCGGATTCCAGAGATAGATTTGATTAGAGTCATAGGTTTTTAACTAAAAGATTTATCTAATGTTAGTGCTTTAGCTTTTTGCTTTCTCAAATTTCCAGATATCATAGAAATAAGGATTGACATATTGTTGTGCAGTTGTATGCCCCATCTTAGAAGGTACAATCAGGCGTACATGTGCATTATTACGCAAATAAGGTAAGGCAATCAACCATCCGGATGGAATTGCAGTTCCATAACCTTGATTAACCCATAATAAATCATATTCCAAACTACCGGATAAAACGATCCCATAAACAGTAGACGCGTTTTGTACATAACGGAATGTTAATGGAAACTTATAATAATCAGGAGCATCCATCCATTCTTCTAAAGGTACATTGAAGCAAGTAACCTCTCCTGTCATCATATCCTTTTCTACATAACGAGTACAAATGACATTATTATTAGCAAAAGTGTCTACCGCATTCTCAAATTCACTTTTATCTTCATCTTTCCCGCCACGATCTACGATCTGCATATATACGCCATTGGAAAAAGCAACATATTCGTCATATCCATCCCCAGCTTCTTTTGAAGCCGTAACAGTGTCTCGTTCGAACTCTTCCAGTGAAATGACACGAATATCATTATCTTTGATGAACTTATTCACCGCATTTTTCTCGTCTTCCAGCATTTCTGCATAAGTCTTCGAATTGTCGCATGCCTGGAACAGACTTCCGGCGGTTAACAAAGAGAGAAATAAAAATACAAGTTTCTTCATTATCTGTTATTTAGCTATATTCCGCACAAATGTATCTCAAAATCATTAAAAGTTGAAAGGGGGAAGTTGAAAGTTCGTATCTTTTAACCTTTCCATATTCACTTTTAACCTTCCATCTTTAGCTTTTTGCTGTTAACAAAGGTTTATACTTCTCAAGCGCTTTCTCAAAGACCGCTTTTGCCTCTTCCATCGTTCCGAAAAACTCACCGCCCGAAGCGTTCAAATGTCCGCCACCGTTGAAAAATTCAGCGGCTAACTGATTACATGGAAAGGTTCCTACCGAACGAAGGGAGATTTTAATCATCGGCTTCTCTGTATCTTCCCGCAAGAAGCAGGAGAAACAAACATTCTTGATGGAAAGGGGGATGTTTACGAAGCCTTCGCTATCACCTTTTATATAGTTGAACTTACTTTGCTCGGCTTTTGTCAATGTGATTAATGCCGAGTTACAATCCGGATAAACAGTCATGTTCGACAGTACATAGCCCATCAAACGCAAACGGCTCTCCGAATAGGTATTGTACACCTTACGGTAAATATCATCCTTATCGATTCCTTTGGAAAGTAGTTCGCTAATGATAAAATAAATTTCCCGGTTATTCGAATTATAAGTGAATCCTCCTGTATCTGTCATCATGCCTGTGTAGATACATTCTGCACCTTCCTTCGAGATATCACTGAAATATCCCATACGACAAATCAGCCGGAATATCAATTCGGAAGTAGAAGAAATCTTAGGATAGGACATTACAATCTTACAGAAATCTTCGGGATACAGGTGATGATCTATCATGATTTTACGCGCAGGAGATGCAGCCACAGCGTCTGCCATATCGTCAATTCGCTTCAGTGCATTGAAGTCGAGACAACAGATTACGTCAGCTTCGGCTATCAACTTATCGGCAAAATCTTTGTAACGGTCATACAAAAGAATATCCTTGCTGCCCGGCATCCATCGCAAGAAATCGGGAAAGGCATTCGGCACAATTACGTTTACTGTTTTTTCCTGTGAATCCAGAAAATGATATAATCCCAATGATGAACCAATAGCGTCGCCGTCAGGAGAAACATGGGATACAATTACTATTTTGTCAGCTCGTTCAAACCATTTGGTAAAATGGTCTATTTTGGCTTGTTCAATTACTTTCGTCAACATACTCTTAAACTTTATCAAGGTGCAAATGTACGATAAATCTTTGTACTTAGAGCAAAAAGCGGACAGAACCTTCGTCGGACAAAGAGATAAATCGCAGACCGGATTTCTTGCATTCGCTTTCAAGTAGGTGTTTGCGGTATTCCGAGAGGGACGCGTCCAATATGACGTAAGAGAAAGAAAAGACCTGGGCGAGCTCTTCCAGATGACCGTCATATCCTTTGCATAAGTAAAGATACTGAATATATAACGGAGAAACGGTGGATTTGTTTCGCCAACGGTTATCGTTTATGACACATACACGACAACCATGATAGGATATAATCTGCTGTTGACGGTTAAGTTCAGCGTGCCGGCAATCAGCCGTTATTTCTTGGGGAGGAAGAAGGTGATGACGCTTCCAATAGTTAGCTGTCATGTGTTTCAGACGTTTTTCATTGGAGAGAGTATCCATATAGTTTATCCAAGATTGCCCGTCACTCTTTATGCAATGTACTGCCGGACAGCCACGCATATTGTAAAAGACTAAACTCGTTTGAGGACGATCCAGCCAATACAGCGTTGCATGATAAGTCCCCATCAACAAGATAGAAAAAAGACAGATTTGCAGATTCCGGTATCGGCGATTCATAAAATAATAGGTTAGCAAAGCGATGGCAATATAGATACCTAGCACTTCTGACTGATAAAGCCAAATTCCATCTATAGAAGCGTAAGGAAGCTGTTCTACCCATCGGACAAAGAAATTAAGTCCTTCCAACAGCTTCTTAACACCTTCGGCTACTTCTATCTGAAGCCAGGAGAAAGGAGTCAGAAGAAGCATTACGACAGCAGCATATAAGATAATCGTAATCAAAGGTATAACAACTAAATTCGTCAACAGAAAATGCACAGAGAATCGAGAGAAATAAAACAGAACAAGCGGAGCTGTTCCTATTTGTGCGGCAATAGACACGCTCATGAGTCCCCAAACATACTTTCCTATTCTACTTTTCACGGTAATCAAATGATAGATCGGCCTTTGAACAAGCAAGATAGAAGCAACAGCAAGGAAAGAGAGCTGAAAACCAACATCGAACAGCCATGCAGGATTACAGAATAACATCAACCACGCAGCTACCGCCAATGTATTTAAAGATAAAGATTCACGACCAACCATATCCGCCATAGTTAAAATCGAAAACATACTGACCGAACGTACTACCGACGGAGAAAGCCCTGTAAAAAAAGCAAAGGTCCACAATAAGACAAGAAGAAAAACAGAACGCACACATCTACCTATATTTCCTCTTCGGGCAATAGGTTTCAGAATGAAAAAAAGCATTGTATATAAAAGTCCGATATGCAAACCGGATAAAGCAAGAATATGACTTGCACCTGCTACCGAATAACTTTCACGAACCGAATCACTTAATTCTGTCTTATCTCCTATTGTTAGTGCTGAAAGTACTGCCAGTTCATCCCCGTTGAATCCCAGTTCCTGATAAAGTGAAACCACGTTTCTTCTACAAGAGCTGGCTACACTTTTGAGGTCAAAGTTATTCATTCCGTCTTGTCGTAAAGAGATGGATGGATTAGCAGAAGATAAAGGTGGTTTGCTTGAAGATAAGATTGTCCATTTCCCGGATGCAACATATCCTGTTCCGCTAATGCCTTTCCGCATCAGGAAGCGGGCATAATCAAATTCATCAAAGTTTCGATTGTTGAGAGGAGGAGAAATGCGGGCAGAAATCAGCAGTTCATCTCCACTCTTCAAACGGGAGGCAGACGAATCTTGCTGTAGATAAAGAACCGCAGTATGTCCTATCGGATATATGCCCGCAGTATCACGACGTTCTTTTAATAATGCCTGACAGAGGTAAGTATGTTCTTTAGGTTGAGGCGCATCCGTTATCAAAACCCGGTACACAGTTTCTTCTTTCGGAAAAGAGCAGACAGCCTGTTGCAATTGTCCAGTCATCCCAAGCCATCCTCCCGTAAAACAAAGAGCGGAGATAACTACCCCAAAACACCATCGCAGCGAATAGCGTTTCAGAAAATAAAGAGCAAAAGACAATGCAGCAAAAAAGCCAAAGAAGAGAATACCACAAAGGGGATCCCATGAACGGTCAAAAAAATGATCTCCACAAAAAATGCCTGCTATCCAAGGGATAAGCAGGCGTATAAATGGATATCGATGGATATAAAAGGAATTCAATAGATTAGTTACAGTTCGTGCAACTGACGAATCATTTCTACCGGATCCTGTGCACCAAAGACAGCATTTCCAGCCACCAGCGCATCGGCTCCCGCCTCAACCAAACGGGCCCAGTGGGTCACGGCGTGCTTGCCGTCCGACCCGTCTTCGAATACGA
>OGXO01000246.1_pt1 | contig 30364 bp, 16 predicted proteins | sample 1576321 | NCBI WGS metagenome assembly OGXO01 (sample SAMEA3541568, study PRJEB24748) | human gut metagenome | biome: human gut; feature: human-associated habitat; material: faeces | place: China | collected 2012 | reverse complement strand
CTGTTACTTTCTTCCCGTCGAAAGTGTTAGATTTAACCGATACGCTTGTTCCTGATACAGTTACTACCCCTTGTGCTAACACTGGTTGGAAAGAACCATACTTTGATTCAGTCATAATATCGCGGCGATTTAATACGATCCAACCGAAGAAGGTCTGATCATCACCATAGCCCAATAATTCAAGAAATTCTCTTGAAAACCGTATTGATGATTTGGATATTCCATCTTCATAGAAATATTTACCTGATGGTGCATTTAGTGTCATGAATCCAATTGTAGTGTTGCTTCTCCATTTGTAATTAACAAGAACGATTCTTCTTCCACTCTGTTCCAATGTCCAAGGAAGAGTAATATTTTCGTCCCATGAACCGCGAATAGCTACAATATTATCAAAATTATTGAAATTCTCCTGCGATGAACTGTTTCCTCCAATCCAAATAGAAGAGTCATTTAATACAAATTTGTTTCGTACACTTCCTTGTATTCGCACATTATTAAATATTGCATTTTTTGCTTGAACATTGCCTGCGGCATCCCAAGTAATATTATGGTTTGCTAGGAAGCCCGATCCATCACAGTCAAACGAAATCTTTCCTGCACCGAATGTAGCGCTTCCATCGGGCTTTAGTTCCCAATAATTTACAGAGCCGTTATCATTAAATATATATCCATCATTACGGATATATATACGATGCCCGTTGTTAGGGGAACTGGCATACAAACTATTTCCATTAAGATTCCAGCCACCAATACATCCTGCTATAGCGGTGATTCCAGAACGGTTAAGTGTTACTTTTATATTGTTATTGGCATCCCTAACTGAGATGCTTCCATTGTAGCTACTGCCACCAACTACTAGGGCACTGTCAATAAGTATTTGGTTGGCACATACAGTTCCTGTGTATATCCCGTTTGCATCAATAGTGGTTGTATACCTTTCACAGGAAGTCATATCGAATACAGTCGCATAGGCAACATGCCAGATGACGGGGACTGCTGCAGTTCCTTGCGTACCGTCCAGATAGAAAAAGTTCGTCGAAGAGAAGTTGGATGTGCCACACGTCACTTTGTATATATACTCTGCCCAATCACCTGTTCCTGCGTTGGTTGTTAGCCATTTGCTGCTGCCTGAATTACCAATAGAGTTACTTGCCCATTGGATATTTCTCCCTATCGGTATTTTGGCTATAATTTTTGTTATAAAAATCTTCCGGTTGGAACATGTTGTTCCAAAAAAGAAACCACCATTACCGGGAGAGGCAGTACCTGTGGACTTAATCTCCAGAACGGTTTTACTATCGTTAGGGGCGCTTGATAACCCTGTCCGGGTTATTGTCACCATACCGTTTCCACTATTATTATATACATTGATACCGTTATTACTATTTCGAAATTCAGGATCACGATATATCATTTTCCCAAAAGCAGTCGCTAGTGCAAGCTCTTTTGCGGCATTGGCTTTTACTGTTGCATCCGTAGCCGCTGTGCTGACAGCTTCCGCTTTTTTGGTATCTGCATAGTTTTTGGCTGAGTTTAAAGCGTTTGTGGCTGCATTTGTCCAGTTTAAAGATACTGATGAACTGAAAGTAACGGCTCCTGCAGCATTCCAACTGATGTTTCCATTGGCGATTTGTCCAGAACCATCATTGCTAAGTTTCCATTTTGTTCCATTGGTAATAGAACCATCGCTTCCTAGATATACATTATTTTTATATATCTGTGTGGTATTAATCGTCCACCCTGCAATTTTATTATTAGAACCTAAATGGACAATGACTGTTCCATTCGAATCAGTTGTATAAAGTCCGAAATCATTGTTGTTGTTATGGTAAATCTGTACCCTTTGACCGTTTGTTGGGCCTGATGAAGCTCCATATACAACTACCCGTTTGTTTCCCTTGTCAAGAACAATTTGTCCCTCGGAAATGGTATTGCCGGTTATTGTCCAGCCACCAATTGTTCCTTTAGTGAAAGCGCATGTTAATCCGTTGATATATCCGACATTAATGATATTGGCTTTAATACTCGCAGCATCCAATTTTGTAGACGAGATGCTTCCTGCAGCTATTCTGTCAGCACTGAGCGTACCTGTGGTAATGCTATTTGCATTGATAGCAATCGCATTCACTTGGTTTGCTGTTAGTGTCCCTGTATAGACGCCCGTTGGACCGATGTAAGTGAGGGGGTGCGCTTTCAGGGTGGTATCGTTTCCTTGTGCCAGTCCAATAAAACGGTGGTAACGGATTTCCTCTTCCACAGCAGCCGTTAAGGTACGAGGTGTAGGAGCATTTGCAGTAGTGGCGTCACTTTGAAAAATACGATCTGAATTATACGCAATTTGGGGTGCCGGAGGAATAGGTGAGGGGCTGTATAAAGTACTCTCAATTGGCTGGTCAGAATACAAATGGTAAACGGCTCCGACATCACCCCCGCCACGGAGATAAACAGCGAACATGCAGTAATTACCGCAATAAGCGGCACCGGCAAACATACGTGAATAGGCCTCCGACAGTTCATATATATCCCATGAATAAGATGCACCGCCCCAACCTCCGAAGTTCACTTTCAATAATAGGCTTAGGCCACCTTTGTGTGTGGTACTTTTATTATCCCAGTCAGTTGGTGCCTGTTCACTGTAGCCTCGGCGAATAAGGATATCCCTTTTTATCGTCTGGTCACCACCTTTGAAGACGATGGGATAATATTTACCCGATTCACCGTTCACTACGATTTTCTTGTAATATCGGTAACCGTAGTTCGTAGTTTTGGCACTTTCAATATCGTTCTTCCATTGCAGGGAGACAGATGTTCCGAAAGTTACTCCCCCCGAAGCGTTCCAACTGATATTTCCGTTCGCTATTTGACCCGAGCCATCATTGTTGAGTCTCCATTTTGTGCTGTTTGTTATTGAACCGTCCGCACCCAAATATACGTTGTTTTTATAAATCTGGCTCGCATTGATATTCCAACTGGCTATCGTCCCCTTGCTGAACGTACAGGTCAGGCCATTAACGGCCGATGCGGTAACGACGGATGCCTGGATACTTGCCACATTGATTTCAGCCGCAGTGATCGTGCCGGTGGCAATCTTGGCGGCGGTAATCGCTTTGGAACCTATCCTGTCCGCACGGAGTGTACCTGTGGTAATGCTTCCGGCATCGATAGCGACCGCATTGACCTGCGCGGCGGTCAGTGTGCCCGTGTAGATACCCGTAGATGAAATTTTGGTCAGCTTTGGAAAAGAAGTTCCTCCCAAGGCTGTGATTGTCCCGTCGGCTTTGTCCGATACAGTCTTGATGCTACTGTCTGTATCTTCTGGTGCTGGGCTCCAGCCCGTCGCTTTGGTACCTTCCTCTATTTTAAAATCTTTTAGCCAATAATAGAGACACCCCAGATTTTCAATATCGAGGAAATGATAGACTGCATCCGTGTAATTGTTTACATTGACCTTCAGTTCAAATTTCTTCCAAGAGGCCGTAAACTGTGCATTGCCCGCGCAAGCGATGTCACACATATTAAAGTTAGGAGTACTTATACCATTGCTCTTTCCCAAAAAACTGACTACATAGGAGCCATTGCGGGTGATTACTTTGTTAATCCTGATTGCACAGGTCAGGTCTTTTTTTCCAGTCAGTTTGAATCCATTCTGGGAGTCGGTGCTTTCTTCTTTCTGCACCGTCGGGGAGTTTATCAGGTTTGTGATGGAAGTACTCTTTTTATAGAAATTCCTACCACCGATTTGCAGAGCGTTTACTTTGTTCGTAGCATCTGTGGCGGCAGAATTGATGGCTTCGGTTTTCTTGGTGTTCGCATACGACTTTGCAGTATCCAACGCGTTAGTTGCAGCGGCAGTGGCAGCATTTGTCCAGTTTAAAACAACTGAAGAGCCGAAAGTGACATTCCCTGCCGGGTCCCAACTTATGTTCCCGCCGGCAACGGCACCCGCACCTGTCGCGTCCAGCTTCCATTTGTATCCTCGGATACCGCTTGATCCGATGGTGATAGCCCCCGAAGTTCCTGTATATGCCTCAGCGGTATTGTTTTTAGCTCCCCTGTATATGCTATCCACATCAATGCTCCAGCCGCCGATTTTTCCACGCACCACATTCAGCGTCAATGCTTCTATATTTCCTGCAGTAATCAGTGATGTTTTCAGTGACGCCACATTTATACGAGCGGCGTCAATGGTTCCGGCAGTGATCTGGGAGGCATTGATACGGACGGCGTTTACCGTATTGGCAGAAAGCGTTCCCGTAAAGACACCCGTGGAGCCTATATAGGTAAGCTTTGTTGCCCAACCTTCTGTATTTGCCTTGTTAGTAATCGCATCGGCAACCAGCTTGGCATCTGTGCCAGCTTTTTGGGCGGCAGAAACACTACTGTTTACATCTTCGGGAGCGGGAATCCAGTCTGCCGCTTTACTGCCTTCCACTAACATAGGGAGAGCACACCAGTATGTCCCCACATTCTGAAACCCGAAGAGAACCACTGCGGATGTAGGGGTGATATTTTCAATAACAACGCGTTGCCATGATGTGGTGGTATTCACTGTTTTGATTCCGGAACCACCGATGCGTATTTTTATAACTGATGCAACCGAACCTTTCACATACATCGAAAAACTGGCGGGTGTACATATCTTGCCATTGATTGCATTAAAATAAGTCCTTTGCGTAGCTGCGTTGGAATCTGTACACGCCGTGTTTTGCAATATCTTTAGCGTTCGACAATTATAGTATAAAGTAGCGGTATCTATAGATACGGTAGTCCCATCAGCCGAAACTCCTGTCAAGCTTGAGGTAAAAGCACTGTTGCGGATGTAATTGCGACCACCGATTTTTATTGCGTTTACTTTATTAGTTGCGTCAGTAGCAGCGGTGGAAATAGCTGTGTTTTTTGCTGCATCCGCTTTTGATTGTGCTGTGGCTGCAGCAGAGTTTATTGCTTCTGCCTTAGCAGTGTTAATCGCATTTACCCAGTTAAGGGTAACGTCCGATCCAAATTCAATTTTTCCTGTAGCAGAATTATATTTTATAAATTGATTATTTCGGCCTAGTTGTGCACTACCGCTACTGTCCACAAAGAAAGTTTTATAACCTTCTTTAAAACCATAAATGCCATTAATATTTTCTGAGGTGATGGAGCCGGATGCATTCAGTGTACTTAGCGCAAAATGTCCAATGGCCATACCTGTAAGTGTACCATTTGAGTTTTTTGTTCCTGCAAATAGTTTGGGAGTTATAACTGTGTTGGTATTTATGAGTGTTTTATTGGTATTCCATTCCTTTACCCAATCCAACATATTTGCATCAACTCCTGCTGCTCCTGTGTTGCCATTAGCCCCACTACGAGCTTTTGCATAAGAGAATGATATACCAAAAGCCTGGCCATCTACTGTTATGGGAATATCTATAATTCCACTTTCAGCCAAGGATGTTCCTATGTTGAATTTGATGGTCACGGTTGTACCTGACTTGTTTAGTGTACATCCTGCTACCGTAGGCAAGGTACCAATAACAGGAGTAACTGTGGCTTTTCCTTTAAGTGCAGAAATTATTGTCGAAAATTGAACTTCTGTATGTATCTTTCCATCTTTATCTGTTGAAATAACACAGCTTTGTCTGGATGACTTAATGGTATATCCATCGTTACCATTCACACCAGATTGCCCGCTTTTTGATTTAGCCCAACCAAATGATAAATTATATGTTATCCCTTTTATTATGATTGGAACAATAACCACTCCATTATCTGCTAAATTTGTAGTATTAGCTGGCACAGAGAAAATTATACTATTGTTAGTATTATTGGTCATTATTGAAGAAAAACCTACAGGCTTTGTAATAGTGCCAATTGTAAAATCAGTGAAGTCCTTGTTGTCCAAAGTTACTTTTACAACGGAGGTAACAGTTACTGCGTTTCGGATAGTGCCATTTGCCTCTGTTGTAAATGTATAGTTGCTAACTGATAAAGTAAGCGTATATGAATCTTGAAGGGTGTATATGGTAGCTTGTCCACGAGCTAGAAGTTTTTTTTTCATATAATATTTTTGCCAAAGAATAGAAGGTTTTAGATTTTAAAGGTTATATTGGGTTAGGTAGTATATCCCCAACTGATAAAATCAAAAATATTAGTATTAGTTCTTCTTTTTGAGCCGACTTTGTTGTTTATATAATAAGTAGTTTTTGGGTAAGAGTAAAATTCAACAGTGTATTTTGTTCAATATACTATTTTGGAAATTCAAGCTTTATATAAAGGCTTTAGTCTTGATATTAAGGCCGTTGCTCTACGTCTCAATTTTCAACCCCACTCTGTTTGAAACGTTTTTTGTGAACATACGGAAACGATACCATCTGAATATCTTGAATGGATTTTTCTTTATATCAAGAAATGTACTACAAGCTATGTGTGAATAGGAGCAGATGAAAATATCTATTTTCAAATGTTAAATGTCTTTTTGTATTACTGTTTTTTGCATATTAATTAGTAATATTGTATTCTAAACAGGGGATGTGCATTTAGAAATGCTGACTCCTGTGTCACACAAACATATACCATTATGAAAGAAAAAATATACATAATTATCATATTAGGGCTACTCATTTTCTTTCCACAACTTTCTAAAGCGCAAAATACCGGACATATATCAGAGCTGCAACGCTTGATTGACAATAATATTGCATACGATTCTATTGCTCCAATAGACAGTGTTATTCTTTGGGGACAACAAGTAAGCCCTGAATTGGAACGGGAGAATAAAAATGAGCTGTTTTTTCGTATAAAACGACTGGTAGTATCTCTTTATGCTTTACGCGGAGATATCGGCCCGGCAATTGATGAAGCCAGGCTGATGTATGAAAAAGCGGAAGCCCTCAATTATGATTTGGGTATCGCATTGTCAAGTGTAGCTATAGGAAATGCCTATTACTGTTCCAATATGCCTGAACAAGCAATCAATTTATATAAAGAAGCGATATCTTATCCTGTTAAGAAAGCGAAAAATTACTTCTATAAAGAGGTTACTATTGCCAATCTTATTTCGCTTCTCTTGTCAGCCGGAGAGATGGAAGAAGTGGAGAAGTATAGAGAAATGCTTAAAACAATACAGTTAACTAATACCCCCAATACTTCTTCACAGTTACTGGCATGTGCAATAGACGTTTCATATTATATCCGAAATGATAATCTTGAAAAAGCCGGTGACAGCTTCAGAAAAGCTGAACAGGTTTATATGCAGGATAGACAGCCTTATCTACAGGTTACCTTTCTCTTAATGAAAGGAGAGTATAATGAAGCTATCGGAAATTATGATATTGCATTGCAGTGTTATGATAACATATTGAAGAGCATTAAACATAAGATGAGATCTATAAACTATCTGCATGTAGCTTATACCAAGGCTGATCTGCTTGAAAAGATGGGTAATAAGAAAGATGCAATTCCGGTTTATGAGGAAATCAGCATGATTACGGATTCGATTGTTGCGCCCAGCTATGCGCATCGGATTAATAGCTTGCGGGCATCATTCAGGGAAAACCGGATGAAGGTAGATAATGAATCTGAGCGTAACCGTCTTTATCTGGAAATAATTTTACTTGGAAGCGGTGTATTGGCCATTATTGTTTATCTTGCTTTCTACATAAGTAAGCAAAATAAGCAAATAGCAGCATCCAGAGTTCGCCTGGAACAGTCGCAAAGAGTATTAGAGAATGCCATTCAGACCAAAAGCCTATTCTTATCTAATATGAGTCATGAAATTCGTACTCCGTTGAGTGCCATTTCCGGCTTTTCTGCCCTTCTGACGGATAAAGGGCTTGATATGGACACAAGGCAACAATGTGGAGAAGTAATACAACAGAATTCTGATTTGTTACTAAAACTGATAAATGATGTTATAGACCTTTCTAACTTAGGATTAGGAAAAATGAAGTTTAAGTTTGGTTATTATGATGCAATAACCATTTGCCATAACGTTATTGAAACGGTCAATAAGGTCAAACAGACCCAAGCGGAGGTTTTATTCAGAACTTCATTAGATTTTTTGGAATTATATACTGATGATTCGCGCCTGCAACAGTTGTTGATAAATCTACTAATCAATTCTACCAAGTTTACCTCTTCCGGTAGCATTACTCTTGAAGTGTCCAGGGAGTCGGATATTACTGCATTATTCTCTGTTACAGATACCGGTTGCGGTATTCCGCTGGAACAACAAAATAAAATATTCAATCGTTTTGAGAAGTTGAATGAAGGGGTGCAGGGGACCGGGCTTGGGCTTTCAATCTGTCAGCTTATCATTGAACGCATTGGAGGTAAAATTTGGATTGACTCGGAATATGTATCCGGATGCCGCTTTTATTTTACACATCCGATTAAACCGACAAAACAAGGAAAGGAGTAATAGAAATGAAACGATTATTCAGCTTATTCATCCTACTTATATTAGTGGGATTGGTGAAAGTCTCTGCAGATAATGCTACAACAGTCAAAGATAGTTTGCTCAAGGTGTTGAATAGCCAGCCTAAAGGTGAATCACGTTTAAATACACTTTACTCCCTCGCCCGCCTTGATCAGATGTCACCTTCTTGTCTTTATTATTTAGACAAATTATTAGAAGAAGCTACAGAATTGAAGGACGAGAAAAACCAATGTCTTGCCATGTACGCATATGTGGTTTATTATTATAATCACCAAGATGAGAATAGTACAACGGTGTGGATGGATAAACTTGCGACGATTGCTTTGGAGTCTAAACAATATAATTACTATTTCGCAGGGAAAAGAGCAGATATAGCTATGCATACGATCAAACATAAGATTGAATATAGTATTACAGAGGCGGAGGAGATGTATAAACAGGCTAAGAAACTGGGCAATATACAAGGAATGATTTCTGCTAAATTATGTTTGATGACGGCCTATCTTATGACCGCACGATTTAAAGAGGGGGAAGAAGCTGGTTTTGAAGCTTATCGCCTCTTGCCGGCAGATGCTTCATTGGAGGAGCGTGCGAGGATTCTGCAAGAAATAACTCTGGCTTGTTCTTCCACAAAAAATAAGGATATTTTGAACTATTTACATGAATATGAGTCAGTATTAGACGAACTATCACACAATAAGTATGAAGAGAAGATTAGCGAGAGGGGGTATTTATTAATAGAAACTTTATATGCAGACTACTATCTGGACATGAATGATTTGGATAAAGTCCGTATCCATTTAAAGAAAATGGACCTGTATTATTCTCCATCTAATTTTTTGACCTATAAAGGATTGTACCATAATGTATATTCCCGCTATTACCAGATTACCAAAGAGTATGATAAGGCTTTGGAGCATTCCGGAAAAACGATAGAATTTCTCTCTGATTTATCAGATGACGGAGGATTGAATCACAGAATAAGACAAGCTGGGATTTTAGGCGATATGGGACGGATTGATGAATCTGTTTCTTTATTCAAGCAGCTATTGGCTCAGAAAGATTCATTTTATAATGAGTTATCGACGTCCCAAATGGATGAAATTTATCAAATGCGGAATATGGATGACCTGATCCTGAAAAAAGAACAGCACAAGAAAACATTTCATTATATTGGTTTTATACTGATTGCAATAACATTATCAATTATGATTCCTGCCACCATCCGCATTTATCTTTTAAGAAAAAGATTAATAAGGGAAGAGCGAAAAATTCAGAAATTGAATCTGGTGACAGAAGAAGCAAATGAAATGAAGGGTAATTTCCTGGCGAATATGAGTTATAATATTCGTGTATCACTAAATAATGTACTTGGATTTTCTCAAATTATAACTCAGGAAAATGAGAATATAAGTGATGAGGAATGGAAGGAATATTCTGAAATTATTCAAACTAACTCTAATGACTTGATTAATATGGTCAATAATGTACTTGATTTGTCAAGGTTGGAAGCCGGAAAAACGAAATGGCAAATACAGGAATATGATATTATCATATTGTGTTCGGATGTTATCAGTATGTTACGTATGCAAGATGGGGGAAAAATAGATTTGGATTTTCAGACAGACATTGAGAGTCTGTTGATACCTGTTGATGTTGCCCGTTTTACCCAATTATTGCTTAGCACATTGACCTATCCGGACTCATGTGATGAGGAAAGAGCTGTTTCGTTTTCTTTATTCCGTGATAATACGGGTAAGTATCTTGTCTTTCGTATAGTAAATAGTCCTATTGCCGACCCTGAATTTCAAAACTCAAAAGTCGAAATTTGCCACAACATGAACCGTTTGACAATAGAGTATTTTAAAGGAACATATTCTGTTGTTTCTGATGCTGAAAATAAAAATATGATAGTGTTTACATATCCCTGTTCTATATAGAAATAAAAATATGCGTAATTATGATAGCATGTAAAACAATCTTAATGCTGATTTTAGGGACATCATTGATGATTTCAGTCAGCGCAACGGCATCTGAAGCAGTCACCCCTGTTGATAGTTTACAGAAGTTGTTGAAAAGTACCCACGATGTAGATAAACGTGCCATAATCAACGTCCATCTGGCCGATATCTATACCGATAGCATTGATATATCCAATATGTATTGGGATAATGCACTTTCAGAAGCTATAGATGCCAAGAATGACTATGTGACAAAACTTGCGATAAGTGTATTGGCTGAACGTTATGCAGCGACTGACTTGAAGAAAGTCGATAAATATATCTCAATAGCCCAACAGAATTTGACGGAGAAACACAATGAATTATTTTGTTCGTTTCTTTATTGTTACAAAATCTGGTATGAAATGCGAAAAATGAACAATCTACAGAGTATTGAAAACGAGTTGGCGGAATTGAAAAATGATAGCTCAAAACATATGAGTCCGGTAGCTGAAATACAATGGGAGTATTTAATGGGAATATCGCAGGACTTTTCTTCAACTTTAACCGGTTCTTATAAAAAAGTACCTGATGCTATTCCTTATATCGAACGTACTTTAAAAAAGTTATTAGCTTTCCCCCTACAGGATAGAATCTATTTTGAGATGTTGTGTCGTTTTGAATTATCAGAGCTCTATATGGTTGTACAAGATAAAAGAGCGGCAAATGAAATTGAGGCGATCATTGGTTTGCATGAACAGCTGAAGTTGCTAAATCCTGCATTTGAAAGACGTTTTCAGGATGACTCATTTTTCTACATAGAGATGTATTCTCATATGATTTTCTTAACAGATCTTTTATCAAAAGAGAAAAGCACAGAGTATTATCATAAGTATCTAAAACTGGCTATTAAGAAAAATAAAATGGATGATATTTACGAAAATAGTGCGAGATATTATGAAACGATGGGGGATTACAAAAAGGCCGTTACCTACATAGATTCTGTGATACAATATGGTAAATACAAGCAGCAACAGTTGCTTCCTGTTTATGTCGTGAAGTCTATACTATATTCTAAGATGGGAGATTATAAGAATGCTTATCTGACTATAAGACAGAGAGATTCTTTACATATTTCGGACAACTCGGATAAGATATTAGAGCAAATGTCTGAGATGCGAACCCGGTTTGATGTTAATAAGTTAGAACTGGAAAAGGATAAGTTAACTGATAGGAACAGGCATATTGCTATGATCGGTATTGTTATTATTTTAATTATTCTTATAGGGTGGGGCTTTTATCAAAGCTATATGGTAAAACGATTGAAAAAAATGCATCGAGAATTGATGATTGCCAATGAAGAAGTGAAGAAACAAAGCTTCAAGGCTACTGAAAGTGAAAAAATGAAAACTGCCTTTCTTCATTCAATATGCCATGAAGTGCGTACCCCCATGAATTCAATAAGTGGCTTTTCACAGCTTTTATTAGAGGATTCTTTGGATGATGAGACTAAAAAAGAATGCCAAAGCACGATACAGAAAAATGTAGATTCTTTAGCTTCTATAATAAATGATATGCTTGAATTATCAGAACTTATAAGCTCTGATTCCAAATTTCCAGTCGAAAACGTGAATGTACATGGGCTTTGTGTTGAAGAAATTGAAATACTAAGGAAAAAAATAGAAAACCATGCTATAGACTGTCTTATTAAGGGGGATGATAAATTTTTGGAAATACAAACGAATCGTTTTTATCTTTCCCGTGTTATAGGTAACTTGTTGAATAATGCTGCAAAGTTTACAGAAAAAGGGATGATAATATTGGAATATAAACTTGATACAGAAGAAAAGAACTTGATTATAACCGTTTCTGATACAGGCATTGGAGTACCTCACGATAAGCAAGAATGGGTCTTTGAGAGGTTTACGAAAGTAAACGACTTCAAGCCTGGCACAGGATTGGGACTGTATGTTTGCCGAAATATTATCCAACGCCTCGGTGGGAATATAAATATTGACTCAGATTATGTGGGTGGCTGTAAAGTTGTTATTTCTTTGCCTATACATACAACCTAAAATATGTATCGATTTTCTATGTCTGATGGAGATCTATTACAGAGAAAGTATGAAGTGTCATTATTTAGACACTTCACACATTAATACCCCTTTACCTGTTACATCTACTTTGCTGATTGTGATGGATTTACCTGAGTAGGTTTTTACGACTGCGGTGCCTGCTGAATTCCAAAGCTTCCATGTATAAGAATATGTGGTACCCGTTGCGTCTAACTCTTCACCATTACGATACAGGATTGCTTTAGCATCTACATCGTTAGCATTGTTTTTAATAGTGAATCCTTTTTGGCTGACTATATCGACGCTGATAGGGTCTGACATATCTGCAAAAGATATAATGTCACAAACCACTTTATTTGCAGAAGCATTGCCAGCACTTGTATCTGTATCTTTAATAGAACATTTGAAAGTCTCGAAATTGAGTACAGCATCTGCCGTTATAGTAATTTCATTTGTTGTCCAGCCTGCCGTTACTCCACGTTGATTGCTCTGTGTAAGACATGACCAACCAATACCTAATACTGAGCTATAATAAGGACATGACACTGCTGCTCCAGAAGTGGCTGCTGCTGTAAGTGCTGAAGTGAGTGTCACAACTTTCGAACTTGTATTAACAGAAGATATCGTGTATTGTGAGGAAGCTATTGTTATTTTACCACCCGCCTCCATATTTGCAATGGAGTTAACCGTTACCGTAGTTGCTCCCGAAGTTGCTGCGGCAGTTAAGGTGGTTGGAGAAAACACTCCTCCATCCTTAATTCCCCATGTATAGCTTACATTGGTATTATCAACAGTAGCCCCTCTCCACATATCACAATGGGCAGAAAGTGTTGAAACTGCATCATTTTTGAAAACGACGCCTTGAGGTGCATATGCAACAGCGCAAATGGTTGCTCCAGCATTCAAATGCTGCGTAAATTGAATTTCAGCTCTGAATGGAATTTCCAATCCATTTGCATCGATATATATAGACTCGAACGTATATCTGACCTGTGGAGTATTGATAGACATGTGATTTGCACTAACGGTTAGTGCATATTTAGCTGACGCAGCGCCAATCGTACAACTGTCTTGACCACTTGTGATTAATACACCATTTTTATACCATTTGGTTGTCCCACTCTTTACTCCAGGGGTTAAGTTGGCAGCATTACCAACAGAGCTTATCTGGTCTGTTACCCCTTTTCCACTTATAAATAGTGAAGGAGTAAGAATTAAATGTGAACTTGCTGCCCAATTAGGAGCATATACATTGGTATCTTTGTTATATACTTGTGTCAAAGGTTGACTGGAACCAAGGAAAGCCTGAATAGATACTGCGTCATTTTGGTCGATAATAGTGATTTGTCCTCTTGCTACTTTTAATGCCATTGTTCGTGATTTAAGATATATACAGAGATTAGTGTTATTCACTGATACATAGTTTAAAAGAGTAGAGGGGATTTATCTATATTGAATGTATTGTGCTATGCAAAGTGGTACATAATTGATATTATATTATGCTTAGTGGTATTATCTTGTTAATAAATGTATTAATAAGTAAGATTGAAATGAAAACAGATCTTGTTTTGATAAAAAACGTTCTGTTTGTCCTTAATGAATGAACCATACTCTTTTATTGAACGTTAGAAATAAGGCATATTATTGGTATTAATATGCATATTGCACAAGAGCTATTTAACTAACTTATTTGATTTTATATGAAACTCTTTATGATATTTGCTTTTATGCTAGTAAGCACACGGTTAAATCATTTGTATTCATATTCAGCTTTCTCTCATTTTTCCATACGACTAAACGGAAGTGAACATCCGGACTATCAGTATGTCACATATCCTATGACTTCATCTTTTTCATGGTTTCTCCCCTGGTCATATCCTTTTGAGAGCCTTATTATTGGATTTATTATTTTTTTTATGTCGTATTTTAGAGTAAAGCACAACAAAGAATTGCTTTGTCATGAAAAATTGAGGATTGCTCTGAGTATGGTGCATAAGACTCAGACACCGCTGACATTGATGCAAAATCTTTTATATGATATTGACTCTACCGATTTACCTTCGGATATATCGGGAAAGATGAAGCATATTCTTAAGTATAATAAACATGTTCTTGACTGTTTTCAGAATATTGTTGCCCTGAATATGCTTGTTAATAAGACTCGGGCTGACTTGCGAAAAAATGAGCTTGAGCTTTATACTTTTATTGGTTCTATAATCAAAAATTGCCAAATGTATGCTGATAACCGTCAGATTCAGTTGGACATCAACAGAGAACCTGGTTATATTAGTTGTCGTGTAAATGAAGTAATGGTGACTGCTGCTTTGCAATGCCTTTTGCTAAGAATAATTGATTCTACTCCTCGGAAGGGGCTGGTAAGCATTAAAGTGTCGCACGAGGGGGAGAGTTGGAATCTTCAGATAACTAATAATCGGGATATGGAAAAAAAACTGCCTCGATTAAAGCTGTCTATTCTGGCAAGAATACCGATATTATGTTGTAGGACTTTTGGAGTTGTAAGAAAGATAATCCGATTCCATGGGGGAGAAATGACAGGTGGCATAAGCAAAGAGGGGGTTCTTATAAAAATCAGTGTACCGATGGAGCATCTTTGCAGAACAGAACATTGTCCGGTAGTTCAGGAGTCAATACTGAAAGGCTATAGTTCGACTTTTACCTGTAATAGTCATTTGCATGTTAGGAGTGCATCGAAATGCGATAAAACTCCTTATGTAATGTTAGTCATGGCAGACAAAGAACTTAGTGGTTACTTGAACGAAACTCTTTCCAAAAACTTTCAGGTGTCAGTCTATGATGATCCGGAACAGATTTGCTCCTTTAAGGGACAGCGTAATCCGGATGCTATAATTATTGATGAGACAGTAAATGGTGTGTATGGAAGTGAACTTTGTGCTGAAATAAAGGAGGATGTCTGTATGTGTAATATACCGGTAATTCTTTTGATAAGCTCTAATGATGATTATTTAATGAATACAAGTTGTGGTGCCGACAGAATTGAGCTTCGAATGGTAAATGTCTGTAAACTCAAGGCGGATATTGTAGCTCTCATAAACCATCGCATTGTTCAAAAAGAACGTTTAAAAGAATTTGCTGCCAGTACGCTTCCCGGAGATCACTCGGAAAAGGTGACACAGGGCGATAGTGATGCCATATTAGTAGATAAAATCCAGAAGTGTCTGGAGAAAAATCTTTCTACAGAAAAATATACAGTCGAGATGTTGTGTGCTGATATAGGAATGAGCCGGACTGCATTTTATAATAGAGTAAAGCTCATAGCAGGACAGTCTCCCACAAATTATATCCTATCCTATAAAATGGGAATAGCAAAAACTATGTTAGCATCCAGACAGTATAGTGTCACTGAAATTTCCACCTTGCTGGGGTATTGTGATAGTAAGTACTTTAGTAAAAAATTCAAGGATTTCCATGGTGTTTCTCCTATGCAATATGTAAGGGATGCAATGGGGTGATTAATTACGGAAGGCTTACGAATTTGAGAGGGTTATTTCACAATCAAATACAGCCTTTCGGTATACATCTTCTGCTGATATCTCTAATTTTTTACCTATGTGTTCTGTGGAGTTCCATAATTCATCACTTTGAAGGTCGTTACTAATTCTACTCCATTTAAAATTTGAATCCAGTATCTTATCCGTTACATCAATGCCTCCTTTAAAAACGAGTGCACTCAATACGGTGGATATGATACCATTCCTGAATGTTTCCCCCTGGCTGGAAGCGATATATACAGAATATGCGTCTTGTCCGTCATATTGTTTTGTTATGGTGTAGGTTGATATAAATTCCGTTTCTTCCCAAAATGCCTTATAGCGCAGTATTAGTATATCATGATCTTCCCAGCCATGATAGGTTGGGGTGACAATATACGTACTGCCACTACAAATATCTTTCCAAATATTTTCCGAGGAAAGATATTGCCATTTGTTGGAAATACTATTGAAATTGTGTTCTGTTGCAACCAGTTCAATTTTTTCCGGTTGTACAACTTCCTTTGCTAAAGCGTCTGAATAGTGAAAAACATTCGCCCCCTCTATACTTACTGATTTTGGAAGAAGTTTATCTTGTGTTTTTTCATCAAAGTCTTCCCAGCGTATAGTTACATCCTGCAATGTAATCGTGTTATCTGTCCATTTAAATCGCCCCCCTGCAAAATACCCAGTACCGTCTGGATTGATCACAAAAGAATTATTACCAGCTTCGATGGAACCATTGGAATTTAGACGAAGTAACGGATTTTGTATTGTTCCACCAACACCACCTCGGCAAAACCATGCACCATAATCGTCCGTATCATTGAGTATGTCATCTGTTGCTTGATACAAAGAAGGCCTTTCACCGGCTTCCAGTTGGGGGGAACAGAAATAAATATTCCCCATATCATGTTTGAAACTTATTCTAAGTTCATTTTCTTCGTTGCAATTAACGATAAAAGAAATGTGGTATCGTTTCCATTCATTTTCTTTTTCAATTTGAATCTTCTGGTAAAGCTTTTTATCCAAGAAAAATGACAAACTACCGGTTTTTCCGGATTTTGCCCAGAATGAGAAGCAATATTTCTCTCCTATATGTTTTTTTTTCCACTCATAATTCTGGCAAATATACTCTGTTGTGGAAAAGGGGAGCTGAAAAACGTGTCCTATACCTGCAGGCGCTTTTTCTGAGTCAGATACCAAAACCGTCTGAACAAAGTTACCGTATAGACTATTTATAAGGCAATTTTTGTGAATGCGGCCCACATAAAAAGTACTTGCAAACCCTGTTCTGTCTCCGGCGGTCAATGTTCCCGCTACGTTAACATTCCGGGTAGCATATAAGCTCTGAAAGTAGGCGCCGTAACCATCCAATACCCCAAAGAGAGGATCAACAATACCTCTTATTTTGCCAATGCGTGCCTTTGTCCCATTTGAAAAGTTGGTAATATCCGAGAGAAGAACGATATTCAAGTCTGATATTTCGCACCAGTCTTTTTCTTGCAGAAAAGATGTCATGTCAATTAACAGGCTTCGGGAATACTCTTCCGGATAGTCCACTGTAACTAACATCAGCTTATAACTCCATTCTGTATCTATATTTATTGTATCAGTTCCTTCGGGCTGCGTGCCATCTGTATATCCAAAACTAACTTGTACATTTTCTATGGGACAGGACGCCCTGATTTTATAAGATATAACGACGCGCTGGGGATGATGAACTCCTTTTTCCAATGTCTGCTTAAACCCGATAACTTCTCCAACGGCAGGTATATTTCTATTTCTTGTTATTCTGAAGACCCTATAAGCATCCAATTGTGAATCAAAATAGGTGGGTGTTACGAAGTCAGTCCCTACACATGAATATCTTCTGCTATCTGCTTTGTTGGCCCGCCCTTCTCCCATAAAAGGATAGCATAGAGAGTTTTCAAAAGCCATTCCATCTATAATATCCATAAAAGGGGCCTCAGAGTCAGAAGCAGTTAGGTACAATGCACCACTCCGATCTGCGTTGAACAGGTTGGTGGTACGAACGAAATCCAGTAATTCACCATTTACAGGTTCATCGCCTTCAATAAGTGCCCCTATGAAATAAGATGATTCTAACTCTTTGCCGGTTTTATCTAAAATTATATCGATTCCGGTTTGCAATACAATCATCAAGGAGTAAATCAGATTTTTCCCATCGAAGTATTGTCTGCGCACTACATCACCTACCTGTAAACCCTGAGTCTTGTGAGATTCAGGGTCAAGAAGGACTTTGTATCTAGCATATTTGTATAGTGACATGAAAAGTTTTTGTTTGGTTTATAGTTTTTCTACTTTATCGCCGCTGCAAGAATCGCTTACCCAAATAGAACCGTTGGTAGTATACATTTTCTGAACTTCCATTTCATAGATTCTCATTTTTTTACGCACTGTAACCTCATCAAAGGTTGCGGAGATGTTTCCAGTTGTTTCATTACGTAAAATAGCCCATCCCGAGCCCGCAAAGCCAGAGGAAAAATGCTCTGAACTCAAGCTGTTTTTGAAGTATGCATTGCCATAATGCTTAATGCCTCCTGTTACAGATAATAAGTAATTCTCACTATTAAAGTATAGACAATTGTCTGTCAGTCGGGTGAGCGAACTGTCTATTCCAACATGTCCTTTTACTTCTAAAGGGATATTGGTATTTATAAAATCGGCATCCGATTTAATGAATAGACTGTATGAGGGTCTATTTAGGGGGCGATAAAGGCTTGTAGAAATGCCATGCTCGAAACCGGTACGGCATTCTGTTGTTTCGTTTATCTCAGGCGATGTATATTCTACTTGAGAGATAAAATCCAACCTTTCTTTGTTGCCTTGTATAATGACTCCATTATAAGCGCCGAAACGTAATTTACGGTGAATTACTATCCCCTCGTCCGTGTCATCCATCCGGTAGGAAGAAAGTAATTCATTTCCGTAATGGTGCCGTACTGTAAGAGCATCCGGGAAATAACCGGCTCCGTATTTACTTATCAGAATGTTGTCTCCGTCTATATCTGTTAGTCCGGCAAGTAATCGGATTTTATTAGTATGCTCGTTTGCAAGTAGTAAATCTCCACCTATAGCACCTAACTGGATATCATTTTTGTTGGCACGAATCAATACTGGTCTATTGTCGATTTTGATACCGTATCCCACAGCAAAGGATAAATACCCCGACAATGTCGTTCCTGCCTCATTAATATTCAAAATGGTACATCCATCTACACCTAATTCTGCTCCGTGAAGTGAGTGTAGTTTTCCGTTGAGCGTAGTAGAACCGGTAACTTGTAAATCTCCGGATATCATTCCGTTCTTCATCTTCCAGTCTATAGCCTCCTGATTGGCATTACCGCTATGGTAAACAGGGCAACTACCAACTAAAACTGTGGATGGTGATATATATACTCCTGATTGTTTACTCCCAAATATAATTTCTCCATTTGAATGTATAGAGGCGTCTCCTGTATCCAAATAAGTACCTTGAATATATGTTGTGGCAGTCAAGTGATCATAAGCAAGGACTTTTGCATCTCCTAAATAGAAATTATTACCACCTATCCTGATGTCTCCGTTGATCTGTATGCCGGAGCTCTTTTCATCTTTGTATGTATAGAGAATACGGCTGTTACCTATACCGGCTTCAAATCCATAGTTTGCACGTAAAGCTCCAGCCATATTCCCACCACTTTTTTTTAGATATCCCAAGAGTATGCCTCCATCTCCACTGCCTCCTTCACCTGCTACACTTCCTGAAATGGCGGCGGCGAAGCTATATGCTGTATTTTTAAGTCTTACACTGGTATCATCACCTTCTATCACACCCCAGGGATGGGTGTCATCTTTCCTGTCCTGTGCATTGAAGAAATTGCTATAAAGCTGTGAATAGATAGAATAGCATAAGCTGTCCGGATCTAACTGACCAATGTCAGGATGTAGTTCAATACTCATTTCGTGTAAGCCGTTTTAGAGAGAAAGTTTTGAATCTTTGAAGTTAAGGAGATGAAATTAGGGATATTCATTGCTGGCATCGTTCCCATTAAGGTGGGTGTCGTAATTTTGGAGCACTCTGTCAGAAACTCCAACATTAACTGCGCCAATTGATTACCTAATACAAGGGGTTCGTTAGCACTCTCTTCGCCAATAGTCACCTTCTTATCCTGGATAGTGACACTGGTGCTTCCCACTTTTTGTTCCAGCCTGTTTCCGGTCTGACTTACTTCCGACTTATCCAGTTTATGCAAAATACTTTCCGGTGTTATATTAACTTCTGCCTGTTTGCCGTCTTTGTTTTTTGCTATAGTTTGTATTTCGGATGCCGCGTATTTGGTCATCGTTTCATTGCCAGTAGCAGGTAGCTCGTTATAATCCGGTGAGTTGTTATCATCCGGATCTAACTCTTCCGTTTCTCTAACACCGATAGAAGTCTCCTCATGGGCGGTTAATTGAATGATCTGTGCATGGGAGTAATTCAGAACATACGTGTAATGAGTTGCTGCATCCATCACAATGGTAACATCGGAATATAGAAGGGGAATGATAAGGAATCCTCCTGAATTGTCCTGTAGTCCTGAAAGTAATACTCCTTTATGGATGATTGGTTCTGAGCTTGCCGTTTCATCCGGGAATTCCCGAACATCTATAGTGCCAGCGTATTCTCCATATTCTTCATCATTTGGATTATTGTGTACTTTAGCAACATACCCATGTACCATTCTTGCCGTACCTACGCCATTGGTTCCGGAAGGCGCCATATCGATGCGTTCTATGCTTCTCCCTAGGGCTATTTTGCGAATAGCTTCGCGTATCATTCGTTGGCTGGACTTCCCATTTGTTTGTGTTTTTTCTTCCATCAGTGCTATATTTTATATATATGAAAGAATAGATTTTTCAAAGGAGAAAAGATGTGCATGTGGTTTCGGCCTGACTTTTCTGTGATTACTATTGTTTTTCGATATGTATTTTCTGAATTTTCTTAGTGAATTCGACCTTACTTTTTTGCATTTATTGCTGATTTTCGGTCTGACTTTTATTTAATATATCTATAAATTCGATATGACTTTTCTTTGAATAAAGTTTTGTTTCGATATGATTATTCTAAAATAAGTCATATATTTGCATTGTAAATCAATAAAATATGAACTTATGAGGCAATATTTTAAAAGACATATAGATAAGTACCTTGAAGAATGGAAAAATAGTGCCAACAGAAAGCCTTTGTTGGTGAGGGGGGCAAGGCAAGTTGGGAAGTCTTCAGCTATCCGACACTTAGGTGAAAGTTTCAAGTATTACATTGAAATAAACCTTGAACGCCAAAAGGATATAAAGACGCTGTTTGGAGACAACCTTAATGTAAAAAATATATGCAGCCAGTTAAGTGTAATCTACAACACTCCTATTGTGCCTGGCGAAACTCTTTTGTTCTTTGATGAGATACAGGAATCTCAACGGGCCATATCATCTCTGCGCTATTTTTATGAGGACTATCCGGAACTGCATGTTATAGCTGCCGGTTCTCTTCTTGAGTTCACACTGAAAGAACTACCTTCGTTCGGTGTGGGCAGGATTCGCTCAATGTATATGTATCCTTTTTCATTCGATGAATTCCTCGAAGCGCAAGGATTGTCATTACAAGTCAACTTTAAAAGAAATGACGTTGATTGTGAACATCCTCTTCCGGGGCCGTTGCATGAAGATATGATCTCTCAACTCAGGTCTTATTATCTGGTTGGCGGAATGCCTGAAGCTGTAAGGATATGGGTGCAGACTGGTAACTATAAAGAATGTGCAATTGTGCATAATGATATATTGGATACCTATCAGGATGATTTTAAAAAGTATAAAACCCGTATTTCTCCTTTGCTGCTTGCTCAAACATTGAAGTCAGTTGCATTGCAAGCGGGAGAAAAGTTTGTATACGCACAAGTTGGCAATGACATCGGTGGGGCGATGGTGAAAGAGGCTTTGTCGTTACTTGCGTTGGCCGGGTTGGTGACTCCTGTGGTTCATACCGCTGCAAATGGCATTCCTTTGGGGGCGGAAATTAATGAGAAATTCCGAAAGTTCTTATTTCTCGACATTGGCTTGATGCAATCAATGCTGAAAATCCAGCCCAAAGATATCCTCATTGCTGATGAAGTCGATTTTATTAATAGAGGAGGCTTGTCAGAGATGTTTGCCGGATTGGAATTGATGAAGTATGATAGTTATCTGACAAAACCGGAACTTTATTATTGGCAGCGTACGGAGCGTGGCGCACAGGCAGAAGTTGACTATGTAATTAGCCGGAGAGGAAAGATATATCCGATTGAGGTGAAAGCCAGCAATTCGGGATCGATGCAGAGTATGTATAAATTTATAGAGTTGAAGAAAAGTGATTATGGAATAAGGACGAGTCTGGAACCTTTTTCTTCCTACAAGGATATAAAGGTAGTGCCTTTGTATGCGCTATCAAATAAAGTTGTACAAGGAGAGTAACGTATATTATGTAATATAGTACAAGGGATTTCCGAGCCGGGAATCCCTGTTTTGTTTTTACCCGTCTTTCTCTGTTTTATTTCCCTTTATTCGATATGGGATGCTGATAGTTTGTCTATATCCTTCTGTTCCGAAATTGGTAACCACTTCATCCACGATATACACTCCGTTTTTGGAGGAATTTATATCATCAATTAATTTAACCTGAACGGCGGTGTTTAGCGCCAGGTCACCGAATAAGGTGAGTTTACCCGTTACACCATTTAAGTTGTAATTTTTGAAGTATTCTATGGCTTCTTCTACCAGTTCATCTGAGTTTATCTTCATGTTGGAAGACATGTAGGGGGCAATGGTATAAGTACTCAAGTCAACTTTGGTTTTGGTTTTAGCTCCCTGGGCAGTAACATTTCCGGTAACTTTATGCGTCTTCTTTGATATCTGTGTGGCATTTATCGTCTGAAACTCCTTGCTACCTTTCTTTTCAGGATCATATTCGGGATTTAACCGTATGGTGACTTCAAAGAATTTTTCGTCTGTACCGAGAGCTTTGGCCGTGACAGCCAGAAACTTTGGCTCTGTCTTAACCACCTTCAAAGTGCTGTTTGCCACATGATAATCAAAATATATTTTGAAAGGGCCGGATTGCTCGTTGTCAGGGAAAACAGGCTGGCTTTTTGAAGAAGAATACGGGCGTCCCACAGCTATGGCAGGCATATCATCCGGTGAATTCTCGTCGTATTTAAGAAAACAATATACTTTGGACTTTTTAGACCAGTCAGACAGGACATCGGCAACGGTGAAATTGTCGGTTATCTTGATTTGCCCGATGTTGATATCGAAACGTTTGGTTTCGCTATGTATCCGGAAGCCGGTGTTCTTCAACAGGTTGTATTTCTCACCGAGCACGTCATTGACCTTTGTACCGACTACCGGTGTCACAAATTTAGGGGCTTGTTTCAGTTTCAGTTTATAAGCCATGTTCTCACAGTTCAGTTCAAACAGGTTATCTGAATTGTAGCCTGTGATATAGCCTTCAAACATTTTCTTCAACACTCCATTGTATCCTAAAGATATGCTGATGCGTTGCCCGGTTTTGAAGGTGGAGGCATCCACTGCACTTTGGGAAGTGCGTTTCTCAATGATGATACCATCCTGCATCACTTCTGTTGTAATCCGTGATGCATCCTTACCTTCCAATGTGGCGGCTCCGAGTAGGGTACTTTGGAAAACCGTTCCTTTCGGGAAGACAACCTTTGCCGTACCAATCAGCTTTTTATAGGACTCATTGATTTCTATTTCTTTCACTTCGGTTAGGGTGATGGGGTTATTGATAGCCATCAGATTATCAGGGTCAGCATCTCCGATTACGATTCTGCAACAGAGTACATCAAGTGAACTTATAGCCATAACTTTGATATTTTTAATAAAGAGGACGGGTCAACGACTTCCGTACCGAATTTGACAAGTTTAATCCATTTGTTTGAGTGTTGAATGGCTTTATCTACTTTCTCCTGGTCGGCCAATTTGAGTTCGACGGCCTCTGAAGGTTCCACGGCTACACAGCTCAGGCTATAGGGCTGAATGTTCCTGCAGTCTGAAGACGAGAAGGTGTAGCTCTGCACAATCAACTGTGATATTTTGAATTGCCTCAATATTGTATTGTCACAAGTGATAACTCCTTTGTATTGCATCAGCTTCAGGAATTTGGATACTTCTGCTTCGGGATAGACGTCGGGATACTTGCTGCTTATCTTTCCTGATATGCTGATTTCAAAGTCTCCGCCTGAAATAAACTCTTTTCGGGTGTAGTTTCTCCCTTGCACGGTTGTCAAAAGGATATTGTTGCGGCTACTGACCTGCACAAGGGGCTGCAAGTCTACAAATGTGACTAATCCGTACTTTGAATTCAGTTCAACCTTTCCACTTTGCGAATCATAATAGGTACCCTCATCGGAAATGCTGAGTTCCAGATAGTCACTTACCAGATTCCCGACAATGGTGTCCGTGTAGTTTTTCTTTGTTGCTACGTCCTGCTGATCCTTAATCAGTTGGGCATATTGTCCGGCTTTGTTGGCAAGACTGCTTTGGGACTTTTCCTGAAGACATTTGTCGCGAACTTTCTGTTCCCAGTACTTCAAATATCTGGGATAGGAGCGGAGCATGCCATAGGCCAATTGAGAGGCGGTCTGGATAACTGCGCGTTTGAGTATATGGCTATCCTTTGAGAGATATTGCACCTGTCCGTCGGTCAATTCGGCAAGGCCCATGTTCAGTCCTCTTCGGGCTGCGTCGCTGATATATCCCCCGACACTGCCGTGGCTAATCACGCCACCACTCAGCAGGGTAGAGGTTGCAATTCTTCCGATACTAATAATTTTGGGCATACTATGATTGTTTTATCCCTCCCAGGTTGCATCGAAGTCGTGTACGACATCAATCAATGCCTGAGCGAGTTGTTCTTTAAGATTTTGTATTTCCGGGCTCTTCCCATCCTCTGATTTCAATAGATTAATGGCTTCGAGGCTCATCAGGTTGGTGATATTTACAATCACTTGCTTTGGTGCGGCAGATGATAGCTTTCCGGTACCTGAGTAATTGCCACCGGCAAGCCCGTCATCGGCTCCTGATGTTATGCCATTTGAATTGTAAGGAGAATCGTCCTTGTCCGGCTCATTGGAATATAATTCTGGAGAGAATCCGGCTTTTTGCAGAATGTTCTCGGCCATTTCTGCTGAACCGCCAAAAGTTTGCCGCAGGCTGGAAGCAAATGTGACAACCATGTTGTGTGCGGCTGACGCATTGGCCAGTGCTATTTCTCTCTCTTCCTTGGTTGCTTTCTTTCCGGGGAGTTTCTGTTTCCATAGTCCGTCTTTGCCTCTCGAATATCCGAGTTTTGTAAGTTCGGTGAATTTGAATCCTCCCAATGCCATTGCATAACGGGCATTATGTTGTGATGAAAGGGCTGTCCGGTAGTTCTGTGCAATCTTAACGATTTCCGGTACAAGCTTTTCGTTCATATAATCGGCATAATCGATTGTGCTGCTTGCCTCGGCAGCAGTCAATTTATCCATGCCCGATTTGTACAGAATGTTTCCTTTCTTATCCTGTGTCCATAGTTTACGGTTCAAGGTAGCACCGTCTTGTCCAAACACAGCTTTGGCGCTCCGGATAAACCCTCCGATTTCTTCATCGGTCTTTAGTTTTCCGAGGTTGGCATAGGCTTTCAGTATCCGTTCCTGACTGTCTTTCTCGGCAAGGGTGTGTATTGCGGCCTTTACATCGGACTGGTAAGCATCATCAAAGGAGTATGAGGGTGCTGACTTTGTTTCGGCGGCTGCTGCCGAAGTGAAGAAGGCCGTCCACCAGTTACCAGTAAAGGCACCAATGGTCTGGCCGGATGCTTCTTCAAGTGTTTTTCCCTTCGTCACGTCATCAACGGCATTTTTGGTAGCAAGTGCCTGCTGGTATGTCTTCCTTAATGATTCGTATAGGCTGTCAATACTTGGATACCGGTATTTTCTGTTGGCCCTGATTTCTTCCTGTACAGCATCTTTGGCTTCCTTTATCTTCCAGGTTTTGTATGCCACCCAACCGAGGGCGCCGACCAGAGCTGCGATACCTGCGGTCGCTGCCGCCGCTCCGGTTCCGATGGCTGATAAAGAGGCGGTTGCCCCAACCATGCCGTTGCCCGTTGCCACCTGAGAAGCAAACAACGGGCCGAAAGCGCTACGTGCTGCCATCAATGAGCTGCCACCCATGAGACCTGAAGATAATAGTGCCTGGGTCATTGCTCCTTTGCCGGTCACTCCGGCAGATTTCAGAGCCGATACGATAGCTCTTTTGTTGGCAAAGGTCAGTGTCTTGCCTGATATTTTTCCGCCAAGTCCGGTTAATCCGGTCAGTAGTTGGATGGTTGAGGCAGCAGCAGATTGTTTGCCTAAGAACCCCATCGCCACGCCTACATTGGTCAAAGCTCCGGCAAGTTTGTAAAGCCGGGTTGCGACAAAACCTGTGAAGAGGATGGGTTCTATCCAATGGAAGTTCTTTACTATCCATGTGCCAAAGTTGGCAAGGGTTGACACGATACTAATTAGTGTCCGGCCTATTTCGGCCAGTCCGCGGGATAGGTCCGGGGTACTGAATTTGGCGAGGAAGTCTTTTAATGCCTGCCGGATAGAGGGTTCCATCAGTTCAAAACCTGTCATAAAGCTTTCGGTAAGCTGGGATGTGACCTGATACCAGAGTCCTTTTGTGGTTTGTTGCTTCACCATGGCCAGCTCTGTTGAAATGCCATTTGAACCTTTATTCTGCACGGTGATTTCTTTGAGCTTTTCATAATTATTGATGAACTGCATGGCTGCATTTCCACCGATTTTGCCAAAGATAGCCTGCATATCGGCCATACTGGCTCCGGCTTTGTGCAAGTCACCGAAAATATCGGCCAGAGGTCGAACCCTTTCTACCTTTTTGCCATAAATATCGATAAAATGGGTAAACTTGACCTTCAGCCTTTCCAATGTTGCTGTCGCTTCTTTGGTTGGTTTGGCAAAACGGGTAGACATGGCTCTCAAAGCCGTTCCTGCCATTGTCCCTTTGATGCCTGAGTTACCCAATACACCAACGGCGGCTGCTGACTCGGCAAAGTCGATACCTGCGGTTTTCAGATAGCCTCCCGCCATCTTGAAACTCTCGGCCATTTCTATGATATTGACGTTGGAGCGTGAAACGGTTGATGCCAGAATATCAGCGACGGAATTCATGCTGGTACTCTTAATCTTGTATCCACTCATTATGTTCGTAGTCAGGTCGGCAATCTGACCTACGTCGTTATCTCCGATTAGTGCAAGGTTCACAATAGGGCGCATGGAATTGTGAATCGTTTCCATGTCCATGCCGGCCATTGCAAGGAACCGGGTTGCCTGTCCGATTTGTACCGCCGTGAACTTGGTGTCTACTCCGATTTGCCGAACGTGCCGGGACATTTTTTCAAACCGTTGCTCAAACGTACCCAAATCTGAGTCTGCCACACGCAAAATGCTTTTCGCAGACTCCATTACGTTGGCGTATTCTACTGCATCCCTCAGTTCGGATTTCATGAAGTTGTATGCCATGTATGCGTTGAACATGGAAAGGAAGGGGAGATTTCGAATGGATGGTGTTTTGGAGTATTGCATGCGGTTTATGGCCGCACGGCGTCTGTTCCCGTATTTGGAATCTTCGATGACTGCTTGTTTCTGCGTTAGCCGCAGTCTTTGGCCAGCAAGCGTCTGCTGTCTCTTTTCGTTCTGAAGTTTTTTCCTTTCGTCCTCCCTTTCTTTTTCAAGGATTCGGCGCATCCTCATTTTTTCAAGTTCCTCGAATTTCTTATCCCGTTTGGCATAAATCTTTTCAAGGTTATTAAAAGACTTCAGTTTGTTACGTATTCTTTGGCGGAATTCTCTTTCCTGCTCGGCTTCTGCCTTTCTCACTATCCGTTCTTCTTCCTTTGCTTGTCTTTCACGTAGTCTTTCCTGTTGCTTTTGAGTCAACGGTTTTTCCGGGGTGGGGGACGTAGGCGGAACAACAGGCGGAAGAACAGGAGGTACGGAAACCGTAGGTACAGAGCCGGGGATTATTGCGGGAACGGTTGGTATTACTTCAGGAACTATACTGTTTTCTTTGCCTTTTTTACTTTTCCCGTTTTGAATATTAAGGGTGATTTGCGAAGCTCCCTTTATGTTATGCAATAAAGTAAGTATCTCCTCCAGACGTAATTTGGCTGTATCGGTCTTTATCCGTATCTCCCTCTCGTTTTCGAGGTGGATAAGGGCAGAGTTGATTTTCCCGATGGCCTTCGTTATATTCTTCTGGGTTTCGGATATGGACAGGGCAGAGTCTTTGGCAGTCTTTTTTGCTAATGCCTCCTGGGCAGCTATTGTATTTTTATCAATAACTTTTTTGGCCTGCGACTTTACTGTTTTGGTATCCAGTTTTTGCCCGGCATTGATAACCAGATTGATACCTGAACTCAATTCGCGAATCTCGGTCAATGCGGTTTTAATCCGCGCCAGCTTCTCTTCGGTCTGGTTGGTTTTGATGTTGAAATCATAGGTATAGTCGCGTTTACGGCCTTTAGGGCGGAAAACTTCGTCGACTTCCTTCATGATTGTGCTGATGTTGGCTGCGGCCAGTTTGAAGCTGGCGTTGGCTTTTACCAATTCACCGATAGCTTCGGCAAATTTGGTGACTTTTTTCACGCCTTCATCCGCTTGTACGTTAATCGAATAATTGACGCGATAATTTTGGGCTTGTTCAGAAGTTATAGCGGGTTCTGTCATCGGTTGGTTTTTGTAAGAAAGCCCCTGTCACACTTGGGAGGTATGCAGGGGCCATGGAGCAAAAAATGAATGAATTGTCAGGTAGTAAGTGTGTTTGTGCTTCTCGTTAGTATCAGTTGTTCATGGAGCCACAGGGCTTCTTCTGATAACATTGCAAATTCTTCATCGTCGATTGTGTCCAGATTGACAGATGGAAAGTAGTGACGTACGTAAATGGTTCTTTGGCGGATTCGCTGTTCGTCACGTACTATCCATTTGTCTAAAAATTTACAATCATACTTTGTCTGGTTGTGATAATCTCTGATAGTTGCGACATTAGCCCGAATAGGAATAGCGATTCATTGTCTACTAGCTCTTTGTCGCCATCGACAAAAGAATCCTTTGCCAGCATACGCATGGCGGTTACTTCGTCTTTCTTGGAGGCTGCCATAAACTTTGAGAATTGCAAAAAGCTTGGTTCGGCCATGTACGCTACGTAAAACTCCTTTTCTCCGCAGCTTGTATCTCCGAAAACCACCATCGGGTAGACTTTTCTCAGTTTCTTTTCGGCTTTGAGCTTGATTGCTTTCTCTTTGATTTCAGTTTCCTGTTCCAGGGTCAGTGTCATATCTTCCATATTTATATTTGGTTAAGTACATTCAAGAGTAGAGTTTTGAAAAGGCTAAAGTTTAATCACTGGTTTATCCTTGTGTAAGACTATGAACTTGCCTTCGATGCCGCAATTTCTTAAAACCTCCGTATTCTCTTTGTCAAAGGCTATCAGGCAGGAGGGAGCACCTGCCGTTCCGCCCTGCTCCCCACTGACGTGGTAGAAGCTGAGCCTTCCTTTGATGAAGAGTATCGAGTCGGCTTTGCGGAATATCTCGTCGTGAAACAGCCGTGTGTCGGTTCGGGCAAAGGTAAGGGCGATTGCATTCCCGTGTTTGGCACAACGCTGTATGAAGCGTACTATCAGATTGGTGTCGTAAGGTGGATTGCAGAATACACGGCCTGTCCATTCTTGCTCCAGTCCGTTATCCAATATCGTGTAATGGCGGTCGGCCGTGCTCCAAGGGCGATTGATGGGTGAACAGGGGTCAAGGTCGAAGTGACCAAGTTTTTTCAATAGTTCGGGTGGTGTGAGCCATTCGTTTTTGCCGGTATAGGAATTGCCTTCAAAAGTTACATTCATTAGGTTAAGGTTGTAGGTTTTAGTGATTATTTTGTGCTGGTTACCATGATCGTATAGATATTTTTTTTCGGAAAGGTTTCAAATGGAGATAAATAGGGTAGTGGCTTGTGTCTCCGGGTAGGTCGCATATGCGAGGTAAGGCGGGACACACGGATGTGTCGGGGCGGGACACACGGATGTCATCGGGTGGGACATACGGATGTGTCGGGGTGGGACATACGGATGTCTCCGAGGGTGACATCCGTATGTCATCGAGGAGAAGCTACCGGTCTCCTTAAAATCCTATATTCTTTTAATCTGACGGAGTTACCCATATAACCCATCTGGAAATAATCAGTCTTTGACCGCATATTTCCCTGTTTTTTCTACTTAAAATCGCATTTTTTTAGTTATCTTTGACAAACCAATCAAACGAGCACGATATGAACGAAGCCAAAAAAA
>OGXO01000225.1_pt1 | contig 31518 bp, 20 predicted proteins | sample 1576321 | NCBI WGS metagenome assembly OGXO01 (sample SAMEA3541568, study PRJEB24748) | human gut metagenome | biome: human gut; feature: human-associated habitat; material: faeces | place: China | collected 2012 | reverse complement strand
CTGAAAGGGCGGAACTGTATACAATTATGCCCTTTCAGGGCGCAAATTCAGATTGCCGCTTTTACGTAGGGCGTTGCCCTACGCTATATAATTAAGCCCTTTCAGGGCACCCCGCAAAATTATCATTTAGTGGTTATGCACTATTTAAGTATTAAACGATTAGAAAAAGTATCATGAAGAAGTTATTGCTGGCAGTTTTTAGTATAACCGCCACTTTCTCTCTGTATGCGCAACGGGAAGTTCCGCAGGAACGAATGGAGCAGATTTACGAGGAAGTAAAGACACCATACAAGTACGGGCTCGCAGTTGCCCCGGCAGACAATTATCATAAGATTGATTGTCCTACCGTTTTTCGCCTGGGAGACAAGTGGCTGATGACTTATGTGGTTTACAACGGTAAAGGTGGAACCGATGGTCGTGGTTACGAAACGTGGATAGCAGAAAGTGATAATTTGCTCGAATGGCGCACTTTGGGACGGGTTCTTTCTTATCGGGATGGAAAATGGGACTGCAATCAGCGTGGCGGATTTCCTGCATTGCCAGATATGGAATGGGGTGGAAGCTATGAGCTTCAGACTTATAAAGGTCGCCATTGGATGACTTATATCGGTGGTGAAGGAACGGGCTACGAAGCTGTAAAAGCCCCGCTTTATGTCGGACTGGCATGGACGAAAGGAGATATTTCTACGTCACATGAATGGGAATCTCTGGACAAACCGATTTTGAGCATCCATGATAAAGATGCCCAATGGTGGGAAAAACTGACTCAATATAAGAGTACCGTTTATTGGGATAAAGATAAAACACTGGGAGCTCCGTTTGTGATGTATTACAACGCGGGCGGCCGTCATCCGGAAACGGATTTAAAGGGCGAACGTGTCGGCATTGCGCTTTCTAAAGATATGAAGACATGGAAACGCTACTCCGGAAATCCGGTCTTCGCGCACGAAGCAGATGGAACCATTACAGGAGATGCGCATATCCAAAAGATGGGAGATGTGTATGTGATGTTCTATTTCTCTGCTTTTGAACCTTCGCGTAAATATAAAGCATTCAATACATTTGCCGCCAGCTATGATTTGGTGAACTGGACCGACTGGAAAGGGGCCGACCTGATTATCCCCTCCAAGAACTACGATGAACTGTTTGCTCATAAGAGCTATGTGGTGAAACATGACGGAGTGGTTTATCATTTCTATTGTGCGGTAAACAACGCAGAGCAACGTGGCATTGCCATTGCTACCAGTAAACCGATGGGACGTTCAACTGTCCGTTTCCCGAAACCGGAAATCAAGAACCGCCGGCAAATTATTGAATTAAATGAAGGCTGGAAAACTTGGAGAATTGAGAATGGAAAGTTGAGAGTTGAGAGTGAAAAGACTGTGAATATACCTCATAACTGGGATGATTATTATGGGTATCGTCAATTGACTCACGGCAATCTTCACGGAACTGTTCTTTACAAAAAGGACTTCACCCTCAACAACTCTCAATTCTCAACTCTCAACTCTCAACTTAAAAAATATTTCCTTCGTTTTGAAGGAGTGGGTACATACGCCACCATTACAGTGAACGGAAAGGATTTCGGTCGTCACCCCATAGGACGCACTACGTTGACTTTGGATGTCACAGATGAATTGAAACAGGGAGTAAATAGCCTGGAAGTGAAAGCCGAGCATCCTGAAATGATTGCCGATATGCCTTGGGTATGTGGGGGATGTTCGTCGGAATGGGGATTCAGTGAGGGTTCCCAGCCGTTAGGTATCTTCCGTCCTGTGGTATTAGAAGTAACGGATGAGATTCGCATAGAACCTTTCGGTGTACATATTTGGAATGACGAAAAGGCTGCTAACGTATTTGTAGAAACAGAGGTTAAGAATTATAGTAAAACAACAGAAACGGTAGAGTTAGTCAATAAACTAAGCAATGCCGATGGAAAACAAGTTTTCCGTTTGGTTGAAAAAGTTACTTTAGCTCCGGGAGAAATGAAAGTGATTCGCCAGCAGGCTCCTGTTGAGAATCCTGTCTTGTGGAATACGGAAAATCCATATCTCTATAAATTGGCTAGCATGATTAAGCGTGATACGAAGACGACGGATGAAATTTCGACACCCTTCGGTATTCGTACCATTAGCTGGCCGGTAAAACGAAACGATGGAGACGGACGTTTTTACCTGAATGGGAAGCCCGTGTTTATCAATGGGGTATGTGAGTATGAGCATCAGTTCGGACAAAGCCATGCGTTCAGTAATGAACAGGTTGCCGCAAGGGTAAAACAGATACGTGCAGCCGGTTTCAATGCGTTCCGCGATGCTCATCAGCCCCATCATCTCGATTATCAAAAATACTGGGATGAAGAGGGAATCTTGTTTTGGACACAATTTTCCGCCCACGTGTGGTATGACACTCCGGAGTTTCGTGAGAACTTTAAAAAGTTGCTTCGTCAATGGGTGAAAGAACGTCGTAATTCTCCGTCAGTGGTGATGTGGGGATTGCAGAATGAAAGCACTTTGCCTCGTGAGTTTGCACAGGAGTGTAGTGACCTTATCCGGGAGATGGACCCGACTGCCAAGACGATGCGTGTCATAACAACCTGCAATGGCGGTGAGGGTACAGACTGGAATGTGATTCAAAATTGGAGTGGGACGTATGGAGGAGATGTGACGAAATATGGTTGTGAGCTCTCTCAAGCGAACCAATTATTGAACGGGGAATATGGAGCGTGGAGAAGCATCGACCTGCATACGGAACCGGGAGATTTCCAGGTGAACGGAGTGTGGAGTGAAGACCGTATGTGTCAGCTGATGGAAACTAAAATCCGTTTGGCAGAACAGGCTAAAGATAGTGTTTGCGGACAATTCCAGTGGATATATAGCAGTCATGATAATCCCGGACGTCGCCAGCCGGATGAAGCGTATCGCAAGATAGATAAAGTAGGTCCGTTCAATTATAAAGGATTGGTTACTCCGTGGGAAGAACCGTTGGACGTATATTATATGTATCGCGCCAACTATGTTCCGGCTGCAAAAGACCCGATGGTTTACCTGGTATCACATACATGGGCCAACCGTTTTGAAAAAGGACGTCGCCGTGCCACTATCGAGGCTTACAGCAATTGTGATTCTGTATTGCTATACAACGATCTGACAAATGAAAAGGCAACCTTCCTCGGACGTAAAAAGAACAACGGAACAGGCACTCATTTTATGTGGGAAAACCGGGATATTCGTTATAACGTGCTTCGTGCAGTAGGATATTATAAAGGTAAACCGGTAGCAGAAGACCTGATCCTATTGAATGGCTTGGAGCAAGCCCCTAACTTCGAACTTCTTTATCAGGATGATAAAAAGATATTGAAAGGAGGGGCAGGATATAATTATCTGTATCGTCTCAACTGTGGAGGGGATGATTATACAGATAGCTTCGGACAACTCTGGTTGCAGGACAATACGAATTATTCCCGTTCATGGGCGGAAAATTTCAAGGATCTGAATCCTTATCTTGCCAGTCAACGTACCACCAATGATCCGATTCGTGGCACTCGTGACTGGACGTTATTCCAACATTTCCGCTTCGGACGTCATCAGCTGGAATATCGTTTCCCTGTGGCAGACGGAACATATCGTATTGAACTGTATTTCACAGAGCCTTGGCATGGTACGGGCGGAAGCGCTTCTACCGACTGTGAAGGACTGCGCATATTTGATGTTGCCGTGAATGATTCTGTTGTATTAGACGACTTGGATATTTGGGCTGAAAGCGGTCACGACGGAGTTTGTAAGAAGGTGGTATATGCCACAGTGAAGGGTGGAATGTTGAAAATTCATTTCCCGGAAGTGAAAGCAGGACAAGCCTTGATTTCAGGCATTGCTATTGCCAGCACAAATCAGGAACTGAAACCGACGATATTCCCTGCGTCCGGCTGGAGTTGGGAAAAGGCGGATAAAGAAGTGATGGAAAAGACTCCGAAAGAGTTACTTCCGGAAGACAAGAATGCTCGTGTCAGTATATCATACGAAGCGGAAACGGCTGTACTGAAAGGCAAATACCAAAAGAAAGAACATCGCAAACAGATGGGAGTGTTTTTTGGTAAAGGAAAAGGCAACAGTATTGAATGGAATGTTTCTACCGGGTTGGCGCAAGTGTACGCGCTTCGCTTTAAATATATGAACACTACCGGAAAACCAATACCTGTCTTGATGAAATTCATTGATTCAAAAGGAGTAGTATTGAAAGAGGACGTATTGAGCTTCCCGGAAACACCGGATAAGTGGAAGATGATGAGCACCACTACTGGAACCTTTATCAATGCCGGACATTACAAAGTTTTACTTTCGGCAGAAAATATGGATGGAATTGCTTTTGACGCATTGGATATTCAATAAATCTTTCTATCAATTGATTTCAATAAAACGGGATACGGATAAGGTAAACTTTCCGCATCCCGTTTCTTTATATTCGGATCATTTTCTTAGAAATAGAATATAGATGTTATTTTTTTATGATTCAATGTTCCGATTTTAATTATTTAAAAGATAGGAATTAAATAATCTCTATCTTTGAGGACAAACAAAAAGAGCAATAATGGAAAGTAATATACCAAAGTATGATTTGCCGGTTGATTATATTGTAGGAGAGGGGTTCGCAAAGGATTTACTGAAGAGCTATAAGAATTTTCCATGTAAGATTGAATCCGGCTTATTTATTCTTTGTATAAAAGGCACTATGCAGGTAACGATCAATAGCAATGCCCATCATATCAGTGAAAATGTTTTAATTACTTTGCCGCCTAATTGCATATTAGAGGTGCACACCTTCTCATCCGATATCCAGATTTATTATGCAGGCTTTTCATCTCATTTTATAGAAAGTATAAATTTGATGAAAGCTACCCAGCACCTTCTTCCGGTAATTATGGAGAATCCGATAGTTGCTTTATCTCCACTTCAGGCATGTAGTTATAAGATGTTTTATGAATCATCTATTCTCTCATACACTTCGATTAGGACACGGGAAAATAAAGAGATAGTGAAAGCAGTTCTTACCATGTTTATTCAAGGGGCTACCGAAATTTATAAGTTACAGAATAAATGGTATTTATCATCTCAATCCAGAAAGTATGAGATTTATCAGGAGTTTCTGCAATTGGCCATGAAGCATTATACAGTTCATCATGGTGCCTCTTTCTATGCCAATGAGCTGGGACTTAGTTTACCCCATTTTTGTTCAACGATTAAAAAGGCGGCAGGGAATACTCCATTGGAAGTGATTGCTTCTGTTATTTTGATGGAAGCTAAATCCCGTTTAAAATCGGCCGATGAGCCTGTGAAAAATATTGCTTTATCTTTAGGATTTAATAATATCTCGTTCTTCAATAAGTTTTTCAAGCAACACACTGGCATTACTCCTCAAGAATATAGAGGACGCTAATCTTCTGTTTTTCTATCAAATGGTAATGTAACGGTAAAACAGCTACCTTTCCCAATCTCTGATTTAACGAAGATATCTCCTTGCAGGTGTTCTACAATCGTTTTGCAGATAGAAAGTCCTAAGCCGGTTCCCTGTTTAAAGGTATCTACTTTGTAGAAACGATCAAAGATTTCATTCAAACATTCTTGCGGAATTCCCGAACCGGTATCTTCTACAAATATTTGTACTGAATCCGCATTTCTGTTATCAAGCGTATACCCAAAATGAATATATCCTTTTTGGGTGAATTTCCGGGCATTATTAATGAAATTGCATATTACTTGTTTCAGGCGTGTAATATCTGTGTTGATATAAACATCTTCATCCGGTAATAATGACTTTATTTCAATTTCGGAAATAGGTTTCATTGCCTGTTCTTTCTCTATGTCCATCATTAAAGAGTTAAGGGAACAGTTGGAGAAAGTAAATTTAATCGTATTTGATTCAATCTTGGACAAATCAAGTATGTCGTCAATCAATCGTACTAAGTGTTCGCTATTGATGCTGATTAGTCGCACGAAATCGGCACGTTCCTCTTCACTTAACTCATCATAAGTGGAACCTATAACATCAGAAAAGCCGACTATTGCATTCAGCGGCGTACGGATTTCATGACTCATATTAGCCAGAAACGCCATTTTAAGACGATCGCTTTCTTCTGCTTTTTTACGTGCCTCGATTAAGGTGTTTTCTATGTCTTTATATTCCTGAATACTCAAGCAGATTCCCACTAACCGATAGGGATGGCCGGATATGTTTGCAATATAAGTTGACTGCCCTTCAAACCATTCCCAAGTACCATCCCCCCGGCGCAGACGGAATGGAACTGTTTTGTCAAAAGTTGTATTACCACTAAGTTGTACAACAAAGGCATCAGCCATAGGTTGCCGATCGTCCGGATGAATCATATTCACATATTCCTCCATTGTCAAAGTATTATTTTCTCCTGCCGGAATACCTAAATGTTCAAAATAACGATCGTCAAGAGTAAATTCACTCCGACTTATATCATAATACCATGGATAGATTCTGGTTCTTTGCAAAGCAGTATTCAGAATATATTCCTGTGTAAGCTCTACTGTAATATTGCGGAAAAAGAATAAGATCTTGTTTAAATTAGTTCTATCCCTGATCGTTGCAAATTCTCCTCTTATGGGAAATTGTGTGTAATCAACCTGTTCTTGCATGAAGGTATGTTCAGGTAATGAATACGTATTTTCTCCCTGACGAATCTTTTCCAGAATAGTCGAAAGTATATCTTCCTTTTTATTTAGCAGTTTAAATAAACGATTGGTAGGAAAGGGAAGCATATCATTGACCGACGGATGAACATGCAGTTCTGCAAAAGCCTGCTGATTGAGTTGTATAACTTCTCCATTTGTATCAAATATAATCACTCCGTCGGGTAAAATGTTTAATAATTCATCGTTATAGAGTGTCTGTTTGTAATCTTCCATTTCTTTTATTGTTTTGTACTGAATATAAGATATATGAGACATATCTTATAACAAAGAAAACCATTTCTGTGAAGATTATAACATATTTACAGCTCTTTTTGAGCGACTTATACGGTTATTTTAAATTGCAAGATATTTAATGTTAATACAATATTCTTATTTTAATATTCGATATTCAAATATTAATAGAGAGAATGTGCCAAAACTCCTTTATGATTTTATTTTGGCACATTTCTTTTTCTTTATCTGGTAAGCTTTATCCCATTTATTTGCCAATCGTTTTTGGCTGTTCCTTCTGTGAAATTGAATGATTTAGTTTTGAGAGGTAATGGTTTGAAAGTTAGGGAAAATTCGGCTTCTCCGCTTTCAGGCAGAAAGAAATGCTTACCGGGAGTAATGCCGTCAGCCTTTTGTAATGTGTATGATGCACCTTGCTCGTCTACTAGTTTGGCATTTACACTTACTTGTATCCAGTATTTGGGTATGTAATATGCATAAAAATGAACGATAGTGGCTGTATCAGTCAATTCTACCTGCTTCACTTCAAGAATATCAGTATTGGTTGATTCAAAACTCGGATAGTTAACTACTTTTCTATTGGTGTCCCCGGTGATACTCATTTCACGCTTTGGCGCATCCAAATATCTACGCATCTTTAATTTCAGGCTGCCTTTACCATAGCCCGACCACATTTTCACGATTTTGCCTTCGGGAGAGATAAGGACATAATTCGGAATACCGTTGACGTCATATACAGCATATAGTCCTGCAGTCTGTTTTAAGTCGCTTAAGTTTTGCCAAGTCATTTCATGTTGCGCAGAAGCAGCTTTCCATCTAGTTTGCGTATCCGAACTCAAACTGATGATAGTGAGTCGGTCTTTATATTGCTCTTGAATCTCTTTCATTTCGGGCAAAGCCATGATGCAAGGACCACAACCACTGCTCCAGAAATCAAGTAACATATATTTTCCTTTGAAGTCAGCCAAATGATGAACTTTTCCATCTAAATCAAAAAGATCGGCGTCTGCCATGTCATCTCCTTCTTTCACCGTTTTAGGAGGGAAGAGACTAACCCTAATTTCTTGTCCTTCAATGGAAGCTTTCTGCTCTTTGTTTAATCTGTCATACAAAGCCAGTATTTCTTCCTTATTGGTAAACCTTGAATTGTATTTCAAGGACATACTCAAACGGAGTAATTTTTCCATCCAGACATTGGAAATAGGGAGCTCCTTCATCAACTTTAATTCCCGTTGATTAATAATAGAAGATATACTATCACTCTTTGTTCGAAGTGCTTTTCGTTCGGCTTCTGAAGCTGAACGCATACTTCTTTCTTTGATAGCCAAGCGTTGAAATTCGTCCCATAAGTCACGGGAATCCTCTATGAATCTATTATGTTCTTGTTGTTCTTTTACCGGACTGTCTACCCTCCATGTATAAATCAGAGGGTTTGTGCCCGTTACTTTTATTTTTGCGCCCGGAGTTGCATAAATATCTAACGACATTGGAGGGAAATCTGTATCGCGACACATGAGAGACAGTTGATCCATACCGCTTTCTCCTGCATTTCGCTTGAAAAAGAAAGTTCCATTACGTATCGTATCCGTACCAACTATGCTTCCTACGCGTCCATCCGTCAAAAATAAGGAAACATGAGTTCCGTCTTTCACTCCTTTTACCTCACCTTTAATTGTGTACTCGTGCTGTGCTTGTGAAACGAGACTGCCTAATAAAAAGAGGCTGCTAAATAGTAGTTTTTTCATCATCATAATATTAGAAGTAATTATACGCCACAAGGTAAAGATTTTCTTCATAAAGTGTTACTCCTTTTATTGTTCTTTAATATTTCTGTAAAAGAAAGGGGTACAAAATGCCCTTTCGTCCGTCTACTTGATATGAAGAAAAAAGAACGAATGAAAATATATACTTTACTATTGGGTGTATTGTTTGTAAGCCCGATACAGGCACAAACAATGCATGATTGGGAGAATCATCATGTTCTCCAGATCAATCGTGAACCGGCAAGAGCCGCTTTTACCCCTTTCTCTGTACAGAAAGGAGACGGCTCAATCTCTTTAGACGGAACCTGGAAATTCCGTTGGACTCCCGTTCCCAATGAAAGAGTCATGAATTTCTATCAGACAAATTTTAATGATAAAGATTGGACGGATTTTCCTGTTCCCGCCAATTGGGAAGTGAACGGATATGGCACGCCCATCTATGTTTCAGCAGGTTATCCGTTCAAAATAGATCCTCCACGGGTGATGGGAGAACCGAAAGCTGACTATACCACGTATAAAGAACGAAACCCGGTAGGGCAATATCGCCGTACATTTGTTTTGCCGGCCGGATGGGAAGCGAACGGACAGACTTTTCTACGCTTTGAAGGTGTAATGAGCGCCTTTTATGTTTGGATCAATGGCGAACGGGTAGGGTATAGCCAGGGTAGTATGGAACCGAGTGAATTTAATGTCACGAAGTATCTGAAATCCGGAGAAAATCAGATTTCACTGGAAGTCTACCGATATAGTGACGGTTCTTATCTGGAAGATCAGGATTTCTGGCGTTTTGGTGGTATTCATCGTAGTATTCATCTGATACATACGCCGGATATTCATGTCCGTGATTATGCGGTACGCACTCTTCCTGCATCTGCCGGTGATTATAAAGACTTTATTTTGCAGATTGATCCACAATTTAGTGTATATAGAGGGATGACCGGAAAAGGGTATATCTTACAGGGAGTACTGAAGGATGCTTCAGGCAAAGAAGTTGCCACATTGAAAGGCGATGTGGAAGATATGCTTGATTTGGAGCATAAAGCAAGCCGAATGAATGAATGGTATCCGCAGCGTGGTCCGCGTAAGATGGGACGTTTGTCAGCCATTATAAAATCGCCGGAAAGATGGACGGCAGAAACACCCTATCTTTATAAATTACACTTAACTCTCCAAAATGGAGAAGGAAAAGTCGTAGAACAGATAGAACAGGCCGTGGGCTTCCGCTCTGTAGAAATCAAAAAAGGACAACTGTTAGTGAACGGTAATCCGGTTCGTTTTCGTGGAGTGAACCGCCACGAACATGATCCACGGACGGCACGTGTCATGAGCGAAGAACGGATGCTTCAGGATATTCTTTTAATGAAGCAGGCAAATATAAATGCTGTGCGCACCAGTCATTACCCGAATGTAAGCCGTTGGTACGAGCTATGCGACAGCTTGGGATTGTACGTGATGGACGAAGCGGATATAGAAGAACACGGATTACGTGGAACACTCGCAAGTACCCCCGACTGGTATGCAGCATTTATGGACCGTGCGGTCCGTATGGCGGAACGTGATAAGAATTATCCATGTATTGTAATGTGGAGCATGGGAAACGAAAGCGGTTACGGACCGAACTTCGCTGCTATTTCGGCATGGCTGCATGATTTCGATCCCACTCGTCCTGTACACTATGAGGGGGCACAGGGAGTGGACGGAAATCCTGACCCGAAGACGGTCGATGTTATCAGCCGCTTTTATACCCGGGTGAAACAGGAATACTTAAATCCCGGCATTGCAGAGGGAGAAGACAAGGAACGCGCTGAAAATGCACGTTGGGAACGATTGTTGGAAATTGCGGAACGTACCAATGACGACCGTCCGGTGATGACGAGTGAATATGCACATTCCATGGGGAATGCATTAGGTAATTTCAAGGAATATTGGGATGAGATATATAGCAATCCCCGTATGCTGGGTGGTTTTATATGGGATTGGGTAGATCAGGGAATCTACAAGACATTACCCGATGGCCGTACCATGGTGGCTTACGGCGGTGATTTTGGCGATAAACCGAATTTAAAAGCTTTCTGCTTTAATGGATTGCTGATGAGCGACCGTGAAACTACGCCTAAATATTGGGAGGTAAAGAAGGTATATGCACCGGTTGAGTTGAGAGTTGAGAATGGAGAGTTGAGAGTAACCAACCGGAATCATCATATTGATTTATCACTTTATCGTTGCCTGTGGACATTATCAGTGGATGGTAAGGAGAAAGAACGGGGAGAAATAACATTGCCGGAAATAGCTCCAGGGGAAAGTAAAACAATTGATTTGCCGGCTTTCCGATCATTGAAACCTCTTTCCGATTGCCAACTGAAAGTAAGCATTGTTTTGAAATCGGATGCTCTTTGGGCAAAGGCAGGACATGAAGTGGCCTGGGAACAATTCTGTTTGCAGAAAGGAGATTTAGCTTCTGCTGATTTAATTAATAAAGGAGCGCTTCAGGTGAAAGAGGATGATAATTCTTTATTGATTAGCGGGCGCAGTTTTTCTGTTCAGTGGGAAAAGAAAGTGAACGGAAGTATGACTTCCCTTATATATAAGGGCAAAGAAATGCTGGCTCACTCCGATGATTTTCCGGTTCAGCCTGTCACTCAAGTTTTCCGTGCTCCGACAGATAATGACAAGAGCTTCGGAAACTGGTTGGCTAAAGACTGGAAATTGCATGGAATGGATCATCCGCAGATAAATCTGGAATCTTTCCACCATGAAAAACGTGCAGACGGGGCGGTCATTGTCCGGATTCAAACAAGTAATTTATATAAAGAAGGAAAAGTGGTGACGACTTCTGTCTATACGGTCTTTTCAGATGGAACGATTGATCTGAAAACAACTTTCTTGCCACAAGGAGTTCTTCCTGAAATTCCCCGTTTAGGAATCGCATTCTGTCTGGCGCCTGCTTATGATACATTTACCTGGTATGGCAGAGGACCACAGGATAACTATCCTGACCGCAAAACATCTGCTATGATAGGGCTTTGGAAAGGAAGCGTTGCAGACCAATACGTACATTATCCACGTCCGCAGGACAGTGGAAACAAAGAGGAAGTGCATTATCTTACCTTGACCGACAAACAGAATAAAGGCATTCGTGTTGACGCGGTAGAAAACGCATTTTCTGCATCTGCCCTGCATTACACCGTACAAGACATCTATGAAGAAACTCACGATTGCGATTTAAAACCACGTGCAGAAGTTATTCTTAGTATGGATGCTGCCGTACTTGGATTAGGAAACAGTAGTTGCGGACCGGGTGTATTGAAGAAATATGCCATAGAGAAAAAAGAACATACGTTGCATCTCCGTATCAGTAGTAAACAATAATAGCAATAAATAACTAACACAATAATAAAAGTAACAATGAAAAAAGTAACCACTTTATTATCGACCTTAGCGTTGGCAACTACCCTGGCTGCTCAAAACCTTCCACAAACGGAAAGGCAATATCTCTCCGGTCACGGATGCGACGATATGGTTGAATGGGACTTCTTTTGTACCGACGGACGCAATTCCGGGAAATGGACGAAAATCGGTGTACCTTCCTGCTGGGAGCTGCAAGGATTCGGCACCTATCAGTATGGAATCACTTTCTATGGTAAACCATTCCCTGAAGGCGTTGCCAATGAAAAAGGTATGTATAAGTACGAGTTTGAAGTTCCGGAAAAGTTTCGCGGCAAACAGGTCAATCTTGTATTCGAAGCTTCAATGACAGATACGGAAGTAAAAGTGAACGGACGTAAAGTTGGTTCCAAACATCAGGGGGCCTTCTATCGTTTTTCATACAACATCACGGATTTTCTGAAATATGGCAAAAAGAATTTACTGGAAGTCACTGTTGCCAAAGAGAGTGAAAATGCCAGTGTGAACCTTGCCGAACGTCGTGCTGATTATTGGAATTTTGGCGGTATCTTCCGTCCGGTGTTCCTGGAGGTGAAACCAGCCGTAAACCTGCGGCACATTGCCATTGACGCAAAGATGGATGGAACTTTCCGTGCCAACTGCTACACAAATATTTCTAATGACGGAATGAGCATCCGTACACAGATTTTAGATAAAAAAGGAAAGAAGTTAGCGGAAGGCACTGTACCTGTAAAAGCGGGTGGCGACTGGACTTCTTTGCAACTGAATGTCTCTAACCCTGCACTATGGACTGCGGAAACTCCGAATCTTTATAAAGCTCAATTCTCCCTGTTGGATAAGGACGGTAAAGTGCTGCATAGTGAAACGGAAAACTTTGGTTTCCGTACCATTGAAGTACGTGAAAGCGACGGACTTTATATAAACGGAGTACGTATCAATGTACGTGGTGTCAATCGTCATAGTTTCCGTCCTGAAAGTGGCCGTACATTAAGTAAAGCGAAGAATATCGAAGACGTTCTTTTGATGAAAAGCATGAATATGAATTCCGTCCGTTTGAGCCATTATCCGGCTGACCCGGAATTTTTGGAAGCCTGTGATTCTCTCGGACTTTATGTGATGGATGAGTTGGGAGGCTGGCATGGCAAGTATGATACCCCCACCGGAGTACGTCTGATTGAAGGCATGATAGAACGTGACGTGAATCATCCGTCTATTATTTGGTGGAGTAATGGTAATGAAAAAGGATGGAATACCGAACTGGATGGAGAGTTTCATAAATACGATCCGCAGAAACGTCCGGTTATTCACCCGCAAGGTAACTTCTCCGGTTTTGAAACCATGCATTACCGCTCTTACGGAGAAAGCCAGAACTACATGCGCTTACCGGAAATCTTTATGCCTACGGAATTCTTGCATGGTTTGTACGATGGTGGCCATGGTGCGGGATTATATGATTATTGGGAAATGATGCGCAAGCATCCCCGTTGTATCGGTGGATTCCTTTGGGTATTGGCAGACGAAGGTGTGAAGCGTGTAGATATGGACGGATTCATCGATAACCAGGGAAACTTTGGAGCAGACGGTATTGTAGGACCACATCACGAAAAGGAAGGTAGCTACTACACTATCAAGCAGTTATGGAGTCCGGTACAAATCATGAATACTTCTATCGACAAGCAATTTGATGGCAAATTCTCCGTAGAAAACCGTTACGATTATCTGAATCTGAATACTTGCCGTTTCCTTTGGAAGCAAGTAAAATTCCCGCTGGCAACAGATGCTTCCAATGCTGCTATTCAAGTGTTGAAAGAGGGTGAAGTGCAAGGCAGTGACGTGGTTGCTCATTCGGCAGGCATTTTGGATATAAAAACAAATATCCTCCCCAATGCAGACGCCCTCTTCCTGACAGCAATCGACTCATACGGCCATGAACTTTGGCGCTGGACTTTCCCGGTCAACAAACTGAATCAGCAGACTGAACAGCTTTCTCCCTTGTCCAGTCGTCCTACTTATACGGAGACAGAAAATGATCTTACTGTGAAAGCGAATAAGCGTGCGTTCATCTTCTCAAAGAAAGACGGACAACTGAAAGGGGTATCTGTAGATAACCGTAAGATTAACTTCGCCAATGGACCCCGTTTCATCGGAGCCCGTCGTGCAGACCGCTCATTGGATCAGTTCTATAACCATGATGATGAGAAAGCAAAAGAAAAAGACCGCACATACAGCGAATTCCCCGATGCTGCCGTATTTACGAAACTGGATGTGAAAGAAGACGGGGGTAATCTGGTTGTTACCGCCAATTATAAACTGGGTAATCTGGATAAAGCCCAATGGACAATTAACCCGAGTGGAGAACTGGCTTTGGATTATACCTACAATTTCTCCGGTGTCGTAGACTTGATGGGTATTTGTTTCGACTATCCTGAAGATCAAGTAATCAGCAAACGCTGGTTAGGTGCCGGACCTTACCGTGTATGGCAAAACCGTATTCACGGAACACAATACGATGTTTGGGAAAACGACTATAACGATCCTATTCCGGGTGAAACCTTCACTTATCCAGAATTCAAAGGATATTTTGCAGATGTTTCCTGGATGAATATCCAAACGAAAGAAGGCACTATCAACCTGACAAACGAAACTCCTGACGCATATATCGGAGTATATCAGCCTCGTGATGGCCGCGACCGTTTGCTTTATACTCTTCCCGAAAGCGGAATCTCTGTCCTGAACGTGATTCCTCCGGTACGTAATAAAGTAAACTCCACCGATTTGTGTGGTCCCTCTTCACAACCGAAATGGGTAAATGGTCCACAAACCGGACGAGTCATTTTCCGGTTTATGTAAATGAATCATATAAAGGTATCCACATTGCGTTGGGTACCTTTTTTATTTAATCTTCTGAAGTTCGAGAATGGCATTCAGTGCTTGTTCCGCCTTCTCTTTAGGCACAAAAATATGGTCGTGGTAATATGCTGCTATTACATTTGCGCTAATGTTTTTCTCTGTAAGTTTAGCCGAGAAAGCAGCTGTCAAGCCCACTGCATCTAAACTGGAATGTATATTGAGAGTAATAAGCCTGTAAACAGACTGGCAATCTATATCTTTGCCTATGGCATCTTTCAGGTCAAGAATGAAGGTCATACCTTCTTTCTCCTGAAAAAAACCGACCGGGTTTAATTCACGCATTTTATCCCAATCAAATGTCGGGAAAGAGCAAAAAACAAAGTCACGTTTATCCAATACAGGTTCCATATTGGATAATAATATATCTAAATCTTTAATACCTGACATGAGTTCAAATAGTGATGATTGCGCAAATATAACAAATATAAACAGTTACAAAACTCTTTCCCATGAAATTAATTTTCTATATTTGGAGGCAAGAATCTTATTTATTTAAGTTTATGAACTTTCTAATATTCAGGTACAATGAAACACGATAATTCTTTTCTGTTAATAATATTTTTGTTATTAGCCGGATGCGGGCAAAAAGACCGGGCAAAATCTCAATTCGAATCATCTGTACAGACAGAAGAAAGTTATCCGTTAGCAAAAGAATATATTAAAGAAGCTGTTATCACAGGAAAAGTGTTGAACCGGGACTTTTATCCTCAAGAAAGGGAATTAACTCTCATCATTCCATTTTTTTGGAAAATGGAAAATCAATATCGTACCCCCATACAAGAAGATGGCTCATTTTCATTCCGCTTTCCGGTTTATGCAAAATTAAGAGAAGTTTCCATTCGCAATTATGCAGAACATTTGTATATCCACCCGGGAGATAGCATACATGTGGAAATAGACTTCAAAGATCTTTTTCATCCCAAAGTAACAGGTGATGCAGAAAAACTGAATCAAGAAATACTGGCATTTACAGAAAGCGCCTACTATTACATACAGAATTATAGTATAAACCCGAATTTGAATATTAAGGATTTTGAGGCTGAATTAAAGAAGGAATATGACTTTCGTTTGGAGCGAAGAAACGAGTATCTGACGAAGTATAAGCCAATGGAAGATGTTACGTTATTTACTGAAGAGTTACTGAAACAGGATTATTATTACGCTTTGTTATCCTATGGTAACCAATGCCAGTTTAAAACGAGAAAAGAAATGGATCGGTATCATAAACTTCTGCCTGCAATCAATAAACTTTATAATAAAGGGATTCTTTCGGCACGTTTATATGATATTGCCGATGAAGTAGAACGCTATATAGCTTATGGGATAACTTACAAAGATAAAAAAAATCCATCTGTAGAAGAGATTATGTCGGCAGTAGGAGAGAATGAACTGAACCAGTATATATATACCAAAATGGCAGTTGGCTCTTTGAATGCAAATGATACACTTGCTTTAACAACGAGGCATACACAGTTTGATTCGATTGTAAAAATGCCGCATTTGCGTGCACAAGTGATGCAGATATATAATCAGACTAAATCTTACCTGGAAAATCCGCAACCAGTTTCCAACAATTTATTATATGGTGAGTTTCACGAAAACTCAAAGCTAAAAACATCTATGCCTTACATGGAACCAATCTATAATATACTTGAGAAAAATCACGGAAAAGTAATCTATTTCGATTTTTGGGCTAGGTGGTGTCCACCATGCCTGGCAGAAATGGAACCTTTGAAACAATTGCGGAGTAAGTATTCCACCAAAGACCTGGTCATATATTCCATATGTGTAAGTGAACCCAAGGAAGAATGGGAAGAGTGCCTGAATGAGTATTCATTGAAAAACCGGGAAATTGAATGTATTTATGCATCTGATTATTTGGGAAAAGAGAACTTACAGAAAATTCGCAAACAATGGAAAATAGATAGAATGCCCTATTATTTGTTGATTAATAGAAAAGGGCAAATTGTAGATTTCGGAACTACAGCACGCCCCAGCAATCCGCAATTAGTATCTCGAATTGAAGAGGCTGTGAAGGACAGCAAGTAACAAAAAAGACAAGGCTAATATCAACCTTGTCTTTTTTGTAGCTCCCTCATCAATTCATCTACAATATATGCATCGCTCATGAGATATAGATCTCCAAGTCGGTGGACAATGCGCTGGTAGCTTTCGCTATTATAAAATATATCAAGTGCCTGTAGACTGGAAATATGCAGACGGGTAGCAAGAAGTTCTACAATGCTGTAATATTTGCCTTGCATTACAATATCTGCATTGGGGATTTCTTTTGAGGGAGATGGGATAGGCAAAAGTATAGCATCCACAAAATGTAAGTGTTCGTCAACTACTTTTTGGTTCGTAATACAAATTTGATTATTAGGCTCTTGATGAATCAAACGTGACAATGCTTCTTCACGAGTGTAATCACCACGCATATAAAGGTCAATAGTACGTATCACACGGTCATCTGCTATACCGCCTTCTATTATGTCATAATCCTGCCATATAACATTCCCTTGTCGACATGCTACAACAAAATCCAGCCAATGTGCATCGTAAGTGGTAAAGTGCAAATAATGAAAAGAAGAGTTACGGCAGGCATCTATATCCAATGAATAAATATTGAGCCATACACTATTTTCATGGCGAATATCAGCTGTGCGAAGAGCCCAACGAATAGCCTGATCCTTTAAATCAGTAAGATAAAAGCCCACTCCGAAATCAAGATTTGGTCGGCATACTCCAGCTAATGGTTGTTCTACACGGTAAGTAGAACCATGATAAACAGTTAACATGACTTATCTCCTTTTTGCTGTGTCGAAACTTGAAAAGGACGATAATCTTTCGGTAACCATTGTGGATCACGATGATAGATATATTCTAATAAAGAATCTACTATGTAGGCTTTGCCTTGGGTATGCAAAGTATCATAAAAAGCATTTATATAGCCGTCTATAGCACCTAATTCTTTTAGTTTATTATATACATCCGCACTATAACGTCCTAACCGTTCGGCTGTATTCTCTATACAATAGATAATAAACTCTAATTGTTTTTCTTTAAGGGTCATATTATTTTCTCCTTTCTTATCTTAATCCATTAGCGAAAAAGATTAATATTAGCAAAGATAGAAAAGTTCCTTCTTTCTTCCAATTAATTAGTATAGTATATCACGTTTCCTTATGGAATATTAAAGTCGCATTCCACATTTTTATTTTTCTGTCTAACAGATTTTATAGAGCCACAAAGGTTTATATGTAAAATACTGATTTTAATTCGATAACAATGAAAAGTTTTATATTATAGGAACTTATTCAACTCTTTTACCAACAAATGAACAGTAGTAGAAGATTCTTGTTGTGCCGGATTATTCCCATTAAATTGTCTCATGATAGTTTTAGCGTGATTAATGGCTTGTTCTTGTTTAGAAAACAAAGTATTAAACATTTTAGAACTTACACCCGATTTCTTTGTATAAGCAAATCCGAGCAAAGCGCTCAACATTTTTTCATATCTGGAACGATGCAACGCCCCTTGGTATAGATTAAAATGCAGTAAAAACCAAAATTCAAAAGCTTGGTTACTATAAGCCACTTCAAAACCATTTTGTTGCGCCAATAGGATTGCAGAGTTAAAATCATTTTCAGGAAAATCATCTTTATCAAAGACCACCCAATTCTGATTATATGTTCGTCCCTTTAGCTTTTCCTGCTCTTTTATATGGATAGCCTTGTGTACTAATGCCAATGTTCCCATACCTTGACCAAGTGCCTTCACATTGGCAGAAGTCAAACGAAAAGCGTTGAAATAATCAGGTTCGGTATTAACTCCTTCGCAAATAATCAGAAATGTTTGTTTCACCTCACGTACACTACTGATACGGGTTATCTTTCTTTCGATACGCGGATTTATATTTTTCCTTTTTGTAGCCGTCATGGTTTAATTTTCTTGGGTATTAAACAAGCGGGTTAAATCTCCAACAATTGGAATTGCTCCATACTTTCCTGATAAATAATCTTTTTCAAACGAAGCATCATTACGTACTTTATACTCTGCCAATGAATAAAGTTCGGTTGCACCATAGCGGTCTTTTTGTGTAAACCAAACCTGATCCCGCCGGAATATATTAGCACTCAACAAATTTGTATCATGAGTAGTGAAAATTAATTGAGCATTTTGGGGATTTGTTTCTTTTGAATTAAACAAGGCAATAATTCTACATGTAAGAAGAGGATGCATTTTAGAGTCAAATTCATCTATTATAAGACGCTTTCCATTATCCAAAGCATCAATGATAGGGTATGCCAGAGAAAAATACTTTATTGTACCTTCCGATTCATTTTTCCTGAATGGGAAAGTAATAGTTTTGACTTCATGACCTTCCTCGTCATATTGCGTATGTGTACTCACAATAGCATTATCAATTTTTTCAATATTTTCAATACCTAAATCAGCATAACGGGAAAACTCTACAATTCTCTGTTTCATTTTGATATCATCCAGTTGGATAGTTGCTGTATTCCATATTTTTTCATCGTTAGAACCTGAAATAATAGTGGTATCATTCAACCATTTCATTATCTCTACTGCTGTCGGATCATTGAATTGTGCCGCAACAGAAAGCAATAATGCATTTGCCCTTACCATTCGTTTACCTGCAAGTTCTTTACCAACGACAAACTTAGTATGAATATCAAAATTATCTTTTTCCCGATAGAATAATTCAATTTCCTTAGCTCTCTTTTTATTGGCTTTTTGATAAAGCCATTCCGAATGTACCAATGAATTATCAGCTTCAAATCCATAACGATATTGGTTATCTTCATCACAGAATATTGCTTCAAAATAACTTGGTTCGTTCGCAGTAAGTGAGTTTAACCGGAAACTTTCTATATTAACACGTTCGCCTGCTTGAATATCCTTCGATGAATTTATCACATACCACTTAAAGAACTCCAGTGCCTTTATAAAATTAGATTTGCCTGATGCATTAGCACCATAGACTACCGCGCTCTTCATTAATGATAATCCGGAAGTCCCTACATTAAAGATTATATCTTCAGCCGGAACCTGTATTTCTTTCAAAGCTGATGCTACTAATGACAATGTAGACTGTTCTTTGAAAGATAGAAAATTTCCTATTGTGAATTGAATAATCATATCTTAATTGCTTTATTCGAGATTTTATCACAAATATACTGTTTATTTTATGATATAAGGATATGTATTAGGCAAATTATATTATTTTATGTCTAATAACATACATTCCCGCTTTTAAAGAAAAAAATATCCCATCCTATATCAGCACGATAGTAAGAGGTGCAATTAGCATAGTATATCACGTTTCCTTATAGAATATTAAATCAAAATCAATATACTTTCATTATAGCTTTATAGCTTTTTCTTCTTTCACCAACTTCCTCCATCTTTGAAATGCCCTCATCAGCGTTTCTTCCTGTACCAGTCCTACCATTTCGTAGTGCTCTACGAATTGTTCTATTGACTTTTTAAACATCACTCCTTTATTAAACTTATTATCCAATAGAAAAGAGTATAATTCCGCTTTCATCTCCGTTTCTATTTCCTTTTCTATAATCAATGCACTATCGTTTCCGATATAGTTATAGACTTCCGGATTCTTCCCATTACGCGGTTTGGGCAGTACAAAGCAAATATTTCCAATTTCTTTCCATGAAGTATTTTGCGGATGAGGGACAGATAGTTGATGAAGGAAGTGATAAACTGGAGTAATGTGGGAGAGATGGATAGGGATAAGTCGTTTGGAAGAAGAAGGAGAGGAGGAATGAGACTGGTTCTCTGGATCGGGTTCTAAACTTTGTCGATATCGGACATACATATATCCAGCCAAATATGGCTTGATATTAATTGTAACTGTAACCATGGGATTTTTTTTAAGTTTGTAATAAAAAAGTATGTATATACAGCCCCTTGGACTGTGAATTCCGTTTGGTTTATTGAGAATATTCCCATGGTTATCGGGACGGAATTCTTCTTTTTATAATAAATTGATATACAGTGTATTATAGATACTGTTTTTTGGTTTAAAACCAAGGAGCCGTTCCTTTTAAAGGAACGACCTGTTTCTCACCGAGGAACGCCTTGTTCCTTTTAAAGAAACGGATGGTTCCTTAAAATCCGGGAACAAAACTAGCTGTAATATTCTGATCTTTCAAAACGCATAGTTGAAATACCACAAGTAATATGTAAATATAAATAACCACCCTTACACATCGTTTGTTTTGCGCGTGTATAAACGTTTAGTATGTCACAAAAGATAATTGAATAAGTTGGATAATAATTTAACAATGTTTATCCGATAAGTCCTTTTTATAGTTATCTAACCCTCATTTTAGTGATTTATAGAACTATTTTGGACGAAACTTCGGAATCAATGTGCAATTTCAGAACGTTTTACTTTAATATATATTTATTTTGTAATTTCGCATCCGATAATCATTTATTAACGCAAGCAAAAGCAAAATATTCAATATACGCATCTGATGAAAATACAATATATAGCAATTCTACTTTTGATATGTTGGGGAAGCATTTTAAAATGTTCGGCCCAAAAGGTAGCAGTAAAAACAAACCTGTTCTACGGTGCATATTCAGGTACTCCTAACTTGGGAGTAGAGTGGGGACTTTCTCCACGCACTACAATAGAATTTGGCGCCGGACTTAACTGGTTTACACCCAATAAAGCATCTTCAAATAAAAAACTGGTGCACTGGCTCGGTACAATGGAATATCGTTATTGGACATGTGAAAGATTTAGCGGACATTTTGGGGGGATACACATAATAGGAACACAATATAACATAGCCGGTCATCATTTGCCACTTTTATTCGGAGATAATTCCAGCCATTACCGATATGAAGGATGGGGAGCAGGAGGAGGCATCTCGTATGGTTATCACTTCCTTCTTAGTAATCGTTGGAGCCTTGAAGCAAATATAGGTGCAGGATATGTGCGGCTACATTATGACAAGTTCCGGTGTAAGACTTGTGGTGAAAAGGTCGGAACAGAAAACCGCAATTATTTTGGACCAACTAAAGCTGCAATCTCACTTATATTTCTTATAAAATAATACAACCATGACAAAATTAAGATCATTCCTATACCTGTTAATCATATTCCTGACCATTTCTTCTTTATCATACGGAGAAGAAAATCCCAAGAAATGGTATACAGGAATTATACAGCCAACAGCTCTTGAACTACAGCAAGCGGGAGATTCATTACATATTCAAATACTTTACAACTTTGATAATATACAAGTCAGCTCCAATCATTCTATAGAACTGATACCAGTATTGATTGCTGCAAACCATCAGATGGAATTGCCGGAAATATCCATTAAAGGTCGTAAGAACTATCAGAATCTGAAACGTAAACTTGCTTTGATGAATACGCAGGAACGTGCTTTTTACCAGTCAGAAGCTCCATACTCCATATTAAAAGGGTATGGAATGACTGGAAAAGAACAGATTCGGTACTCGTTGATAATTCCATTCGAGCCATGGATGAAGGATGCATATTTGAATGTAAGGAAAGAAGTGATGGGCTGTTGCAGGCCAGGCAGGTTACTATCAGCTATTCCTCTTTTTGGTGCTGTTACTTTGGAGAAACTTCCCGTCCCTTATCAAATCACTCCACATATTAGTTACGTACAGCCAAAAGTTGAACCAGTCAAAAGTCGTGAGATGTCATGTGAAGCATTTCTGGACTTTGTCGTATCAAAAACCGATATTAAACCGGACTATATGAATAATCCGACTGAACTAAAAAAGATATCCTCCATGCTTGCCGAAGTGAAAAATGATACAGCCATTACCATTCGTGGAATATCAGTCATTGGTTATGCTTCACCGGAGGGTTCTGTCCTTTTTAACAAACAGCTTTCCGAAGGACGTGCAAAGGCACTTGTTAATTACCTTCTCCCTCGTTTCCCTTTCTCCAAAGAATTATACAAGGTGGAATATGGTGGCGAAAACTGGGAAGGACTACGTAAAATGGTTGCAGAGTCTGACATGGCAGAAAAGGATGGAATTCTTCATATTATAGATCACATACCAGTTGAAATAAACTACCGAACGAATACCAGTCGCAAGAAATCGTTGATGTTATATAAACAGGGCAATCCTTATCGGTTTATGTTGCGTGAGTATTACCCACATCTGCGTAAAGCGATCTGTAAAATAGAGTACGATGTTCAGAATTTTAATATAGAACAGGCAAAAGTGCTGATTCATAGTCGGCCACAAAATTTGAGCCTGAATGAAATTTATTTGGTCGCTCTAACTTACAAAAATGGTTCACCGGAGTTTATCGAATTATTTGAAACAGCCGTTAGCGTCTTTCCTGATGATAAGATTGCCAATCTGAATGCCGCTTCGGCTGCACTTTCACGTAAAGACACTCTTTTGGCAGAAAAATATTTAAAGAAAGCAGAGACTTCCACACCGGAATACGAAAATGCCGTGGGAGTATTACATCTGCTAAGAGGTGACTATGAACAAGCAAAGTTACATCTAAATAAGGCTGCTGAATCCGGATTGAGACAAGCAAATCTCAATCTGGAGGAATTAGCCAAAAAAGAAGAGAATATCGAATTGATGAGTAAACTAGATTATTGATTTTTTATATATTATAATTATCTTTTTATTTACAACATTTAAACATTTAACAATGATGAAAACAAGAAGTTTTCTATTATCTACATTGGCAGTTTTTATATTTGCCGGCTGTAGTAGTGAAGATGCCCGGGAAGGGAATATTCCGGGTGGTGAACTGGATGGCAAAGCGTATCTGTCGCTTTCGCTGCAAAGTCACACAGCTACTTCAAGAGCAGCGAATGTAGAAGAAAAACCGGGAAGTTCTGGGGAAAGTAAAGCAAAAGCCGTCAAAGTTTTATTATTTGACGAGGATGATGTGTGCCTTGATGTGGCTGATTTTGATGGTTTGACCGTTGGGAATAGCGGAGGAGAATCCGGTGGAACAGGGACCCCGGAAGCTGTAGCTAGCGATGCAAAATTAGTACCAGAGAAAACAAAAAAAGTATTTGTGGTTATCAATCCTTACACCGACGGGAGCAAAGGGTGGAATTTAACTGCGGATGCTGCAAAAGGTAAACCTTGGTCTGCAATTAACACTGCTATTGAAGCAGTTATTGCCAACATCGCTACCAATGATAATTTCATGATGGCGAGTGCAGGCGAAGGAGCTGGCATAGAAGGAGCATTGATGGGAGTAACGGTGCATAAGCCGGATGGATATACCCAAGACAAAATAGATGCGGCAAAAAAAGAAGCAAAAGACCATCCTGCAGAAATCTCTGTGGATCGATTGAGTGCAAAAGTAGAACTTGCGGTTAAAGATCCTTTTTCTACAAAACCTGACGGTGCCAAATTTACTTTTGGCGGTTGGGAATTAAGCGTTACCAATAAAAGTGTGAAACTGTATAGTGAACTTATCACTTACGATAATGCCACGACTGGAGCGGTTTATCGTCGGGATAAGAACTATTTAAAGAGCGAACAACCTGATATTAGTGATAATAGTACTATGGAAACTAATATGGATGCAGCTTTCAATTATCTAAAAAATATAGATAGCGAAAGTGAGGAGATGCCTGCTGTTACACAGAGTAAGGGAACAAGTCTGTATTGTCTTGAAAATACAATGGAAGCTAAGGCACAGCAATTAGGATTCACTACCAAGGTGGTAGTAAAGGCACAGTACACTCCTAATAGTTTGACTGAAAATAGTAGCTATTTCTCTTGGAAAGGAAACTATTATACATTAGACCAGCTTAAAGAAGAATACACAAAAACTGGTAGTGGCGGACTAAAAACAGACTTGCCTATATTCTTAAAGAAAGCAAAGCTCGTGGCTGGAGATGCCGATCAAAGCACTATAGACAATTTTATTACAAACCTTCAAGCGAGCGGACTTACTGCGAAAACCGGTATCATCGGACGTTTTTGTGCCGTCCGTTATTATCATGAATCTGTTTGCTATTACGATGTTCTGATCCGTCACGATCAGAGTGTAACCGAAAAGATGGCTTTAGGCCGATACGGAGTAGTGCGCAACAACTGGTACCACCTTGAACTTCGGAGCGTGAGCGGCCCCGGAACACCGTGGATTCCCGATCCGTCTGATCCTGATCCCGACAATCCTACACCTCCGGGAACTGATGATGACGAATCAGATGCTTACCTTTCTGTAAAAATTACTATCAATCCATGGACTTACTGGACACAAGGTGTTGATTTGCATTGATAAATGGGAATTAAAAGACACATAAAGAAATACAAAATAATCCTTGCCGCTTTTATAGTGGCAGGGATTAACGGTTGCGATGTCTTTCATGACGACCTCGATCAATGTGACCTCTTTCTAAAATTCCGATATGACTATAACATGGCAAATAAAGACTGGTTCGCCGAACAGGTGGAAGAAGTAAAGGTTTTCGTGTTCGATACGCAAGGAAAATATATACAGACACTTACTGATAATGGTCATTCGCTAAAAAGCCCGGACTATCGTATGCTGATACCCTATCGCTTGAAAGGCTGTACAGCTGTTGTATGGGCTGGAAAAACGGATAAATTCTATCAGCTTCCGACAATGGATACAGGTGATCCAATAAATAAATTAACGCTGAAATATGAGCCGGAAAACAACATAAGTAACAACCATCTTGATGCATTATGGCATAGCGGTCCTCTATTAATGTTTTCTTCGGAAAATATCAGTAATACGGAAAACGTCAGCTTGGTGCGCAATACTAATGATATAACGATAGGCATTATACGAGGAAATAATCCGGTGGATGCTTCAAAATATGACATACAACTAATAACTGCAAACAATTCTTATGACTATAAAAATAATGTAGGTGAGAGCAGCAAGAATATAATTTACCATCCTTGTTCAGTTGAAGAGAAAGACAGTAAGACCGCCCTACAACCCCACCTCCATACTCTTAGATTTATTAAGGATGCTGACATGACTTTTTCTATCACCGAAAAAGCGTCAGGAAAAACAATAGATATCGGAGGAAAAACAACTATAAACCTTATTGACTACCTGTTGATGAGCAAACCGGAAATGATGGGCGATCAAGAATACCTCGACCGCAGATACGAATGGGATATCAACATTCGAATCGGAGATAAGGAAGAGAATGGCTACATTGCATTGAGTATAACCATCAATAATTGGACCTACTGGTTCCAACCAACAGATATGTAAATCGTTTTTTGAAACGGAATTATGGCACGATTAAGGATGAATATAACTATCAACATAAAATTTTCGGCAAATGTCCTGCTTTTGACAATGTTTGCCCTGTTTACTTACTCTTGTACAAAAGAGAACGAAATAACAGGCGCACGTATTTACGAAGGAGAAAAGATACCGATGAGTATTAAAATGGGGACGCGCAATGATACCACCGACAAAGATGAAGTCATAAATTCCGTACGTGCAATTGTGTTTAATGACAAGAACGAGCTGGTATACAACGACGTTTCTGATGCTTCCATAAATGTCGATGGCACATACACCGCTTCTATAAGAGCGGCACGGGGATATAACAACATTTATATCATCTGCAATGAAACATCGGAGCTTACCGAAAAGCTCTCTGCTATTACACTGGAAAATAAAATAGAAAAAGTGACATTCTCTGCCGTAGGTATCATTGCTCCTCCGCCCATGTATGGAAATGTGATACGTGCCTATGTGGAATCCCGTAGCGACGGAAAAAATGCCACAGTAACAATTAATAATATTAAAATGACGGAATTGCCTGTTAGCGTAACCCGCATGGTATCCCGCATCAGCTTTACAGCTATTAAAAATATAACTAATCCGGATGAGGATTTCAAAGTAACCAAGCTCACTGTTAAAGTATGTCGTATGCCGGTCGCCACTCCTATAGGAGAAGGGCAGGCATATACGGAAGATATTTGGTCGGATGACCTTACTATCCCGGGAACAGGCGAACTCAATAATAATGGTACATATACAATAAATGGAGATAACTACACCATACAAGACGGGATAGATTTTATAACAACTCCCGCTACCTATATTCCCGAACATATATTGTCCGACCCTCAAAATGCATCACACGCAACCTATCTTAAAATCGACGCGCAATGCGTGCTTAAAAACGGAAGTGCGCAAGTATTGAACTGTATCTATCTGCTGAATATCGGTCAGAATCCCCCTAAGAACCATAATCTGACACGAAACAACCATTATCAGATATACGCCACCATTACCGGTATGGGTGCAATGGGATTATATGCGGAAATAGTGGCAATGGAGGAACATGATATTACCATCAACTGGAAACCTATCAACGGGCTGGTCATTGTGAGTGACAAGGCGGCAGATTATGACGCGGTTGCCGATACATCCAGAAATGTGAATATATGGAATGATTTTAGTGTTTATTCGGGTATACTGAAAGCATATCATTCAGAGACGGGATATAAGGATGTCTTGTTCAAATACGGCAGCCTGATAGCCGTGTACAGTGACCCTGATACTGAAGATGGCACAAATTTCGTTCCACCTACCACTGCCGAAGCATTGAACGATGTACTTTGGTATCCCAGTTCATACGATCCCTTAACTATTACAGGATGGAGTAATGTCCCTTATCTGGCTGGCGGTGAAATCTCCGCAGGCAACACCCCTGAACAAGTCAAACAGGGCTTGGGAGATCCATGCAAACTCGCCGGTCTTTCCGAAACCCAAATCAGGGATATGGGAATCGTAGACAACGGGCAGTGGCATATGGCTACACCTGAAGAATATAATCATATTATAGCGGCATCAAATAATGAAGTAAGTTCGTACGGATACCTTTCGTACCATTGGCTGTTATTCCCTCACAACCGATACAGGGATGAATCCGGTGCGTCACGTGGAGACGGTACTACCGGATGTTACTGGAGCAACAACGCCTCTTTCTTTGATTTTTCAGGTACTCCGACGGTGACTGCAAACCTTCGAGCCGATAAGGACAGACGAAACGGATATATGGTTCGTTGCGTCCGCAACGAAATACCGGAAAGCTATATGCGAGTAGGCATTATCATCAGCCCTGATTATCAGGGAACGGAAAGCGGTAAAACAGCTTATTTTGGTATTGATTCGAATATTCCTTACTGGACGGCTACACTTGTCACTTCAGGAACGAATGTGGGAACGGCAACTACCGATGATTTCTCGTTTGAATCCGGAAATGATGCCGTACATACGACACACGGCAGCAATACCCAAAATATCCCTATATATGTCAAACGCAAAGAAAGTACTTCATCCCGTTCGTTTAGGGTAAGGGTGGAAGGTATCGGATTGGATGGACAGACAAAGAGTACACTACTCACAATTTCACAAGCCGGGTATCAGTTACGTGCCAGTTCCGAATTAAGCACTTTGGACGTTTTACCTCAAGAGGGAGGCACTTATAATCTAAATATCAAGCTTACTCCTACAGATGTCCCCATACCTGCGGGAAATTTGTATGTACAAGTTGTTTACAGTGGCGAACAAATAAGTGTCAGTGATAAAGTAGAGACTGCATCGAATACATATAGCTATCCTGTCTCAATAACAATCCCGGCAAACAAAAATCCGAGTCTTATCGGCATTACGGTTTATATCGTTTTAGAGAGAGAGACCGGAGTAGGTATTGCCATTAGCAGTCTGTCTATTGATCAGAAAGGTACCAAATAAGAAAAAGGATGAAAAATATGATGATAAGCAGATATAATATGAGAATAAAAAACAATGATAAGACGTATTTTCGGGCAGTTTGCATTGTTTTGTTTTCACTGGCATTTACAGGGTGTACAAAAGACGGCCTGAATGAGTTCGGTCCGGGAAATGCTACAGGAAAAGTGGTTATGGTTAGTTTGAATGTCAGTCTTCCGCCTATCGAAGAACCAACATCGACAAGTGAATATACTACTGTTAAGCCATTCTTGAGAAATGAAAACAGCTCTGATTCATCCTTCACAGTCGTATTGGAGCGAGAACAACGTGCGGCAACTACCAGAGTTTCCGATGGCACGACAAAATTACACAATCTCTGGCTTTTCCAGTTTAATGAGGATGGTTCCATGAATGGTAATCCCCATAAGTTGAGTGATACGGCGACTGCTATAAATGATATGTTGACAATAGATGTCCCCCTTGTAGTAGCAGAGAATCAAACCTTATACCTGTTAGTCTTAGGCCCCAAACTTGACTATGACATGAGTGGAGTGAGAATTCTTGATGAACTCAAAAAATGGAGCTTTGATTATCTAATAAATGTAGAAGGGCATACCCAATCACTTATCACCGCAGATGATGAAGTGCCGCTTGCCGGAGAAGTGTCGGGTATCACTGTTATGGACATCGACGGAGGTGACCATGGTTTGGTAGAATATAACAAACCGGCCGGCTTTGTGGGAGGTATTGCAATAAAGAAGTTGATGGCACGCATTACGTTCCGTTATAAACTCGAAGTGGAAAATTACAAATTGCAGGGTCTTAAATTACTGAATGTCAACAGCAAAGTGCGGCTCACCAATCCCGAGAAGAATACCGGTACGGATACTTATGTCACGTTTGAGATAGATAAATTTGATACCCCCGATCCCAATGGTTTCTATTCGGCAACGTGGTATGTTGCGCAGAATTGTCAGGGGACGGTAGAAAGCATAGCAAGTGAAAACCAACGCTATTACAAAGTGGTCAATGGGGTATCATCGGGTAGTGCCCCCATATTGGGTATGCAGATAGAGGCATGGGCATATTCTACCTTGACATCGGCAACTGGCGAGTATGCAATTTACCAAATGTATATCGGAAATAATAATACAAATAACTTCGATGTGGAACCCAATCATTTTTATAATTTGCGTACCACCATTAATGCGGACATAAACTCGGCGAAAAACGACGAGCGAATCAGGGCATACTCTGTCAGCCAGTATGTGGAGTTTCACGCCAGTTATAACGCGGAAGTCATTGGAGGTAAATTCGATGCTACATACAACGCTTCTAGTGAGAAATACGATCTGGATGCAGCTTATGAGGTCCGACCGATAGTTGTCCAGACTCAAGGACGGATGGTGGAAGTGGGTGTATATACAGATAAAAGCTGTACCCAACATCCCACACAGAGTTGGCTTCGCCTGTCTTCTTCTTCCAATTACACAGATGCGTATAATAATGCTAAAGAACCTTTGGATACATATATCAAGGCTAGCACCATACTCCCTACTCAATTGAAGTTTTATCTATATAATGATGAATATATTAATGACGGAGAGGGGAACTTTCCTGATCCCGGTGCAGATGCTACGAAAGGAAAACGATCCTTATATATTAAAGTAACTACCACGACAAATGGAGATGCGGGAGAGGCATTGCAAACTTCACATATATTTCGTTTAGACCAGCGGGCGGCAATTTACCTTGGACGTTTAGGAGGAGAGAGAAACGGGGATGGAAGTTACAATATGGGGTTAGTATACACTAGAATGTCTTCACGAACTACATCCCGGTTATTGGCAGATGTGAATCCGGGAACTATAAGAACTGGCTATGCGAGAATCAAAACGGCAGAATTACTCTATGGAACAGACAATATGGATAATGGTAAAACGGCGACCCGGCATTTGGCGGAAAATACTTACAATCAAAATTGGGTTGACGCTTATGTCCCGATTCCACAGAAAGATGCGTCCGGACATGTGTTATTGTATCAATATCAATACCCTGCCAGTACTTTTAGCGCAAGAGCGTGTTATGACAGAAACAGAGATGAGAACGGGAATGGGATAATTGATGAGGAAGAGTTCAAATGGTATCTTCCCGCGTCAAACCAGTTGTTAGGGCTTTGCGCGGCTGCTCTACCGGGGCTTGGGGGTGGAACCTCGACAACAGAGTTTATAACACCATCCTATAATTATTGTTATTTCTTAACTGCTTCCGGTGGTAAGCTTACGACTCCAGAAAGAACCTCCGGTTCAGATAGATGTGTCAGGGATGTGCCTCCCCCTTCTGATACTCCATATTGACCATAAGAATTTAACAATATAAATTGAAAAAGAAGTATGAATATATTTAGATTAACAGTCATAAAATTTTGTATTGTGTTTTTTATTCCACTAAAAGTATATTCTCAATCGACAGAAATATATACAGATTTAAGAGGGAATAAATATGCGGCAATCAATGATAAAGGAATGGTGAAATACAAGGTGGAGGACCGGAGCAAAAATACCAACTTCCGCAGCTATATTCAGTTATATAAATACGATTCGAATGATAATCCCCAAGAGGAAAAAGATGAAAACGGTAATGATGTCTTTGTATACCGAACGACACGGCATACAGAGCTTCATCAAGCAGAGGTTGGGGAAATTATGGCTGTCAACGTCGATTAAGCCGA
>OGXO01000180.1_pt1 | contig 34252 bp, 31 predicted proteins | sample 1576321 | NCBI WGS metagenome assembly OGXO01 (sample SAMEA3541568, study PRJEB24748) | human gut metagenome | biome: human gut; feature: human-associated habitat; material: faeces | place: China | collected 2012 | reverse complement strand
AGAAAGAGAAACGACAATAAGCTGCGTTTCTATTCCATGAATTTCGGCCCCCTCGACGCTGCCTGCGTCGAAAACTTGCCTACCTCTTTCGTGTGCCATGATACCTCTAAATAGGGGAGCGTTACCCCGAAATGACAAAAACAGGAATCCGCAGGCGAATATCCATGCCTCTGTCATACGGGCTATCATATAGTTTGTGCGTTTGAATGTGGAGAAGGTGATTGATGTCAGCGAAGCGGAGCATGTCCCGAGCGCTTACTCGAGAGGAATCGTATCAGGACGGTCATTTAACGCGCACGGCGTTTATTTCCATTGCGATTCTTACATTTATTACGTTCGTCGGTAATTTCACGCAATTGCAGTTGAGCGCCGCGTTGCCGACGATCGTCAGTGATTTTGGTATTTCCGTTACGACCGGTCAGTGGCTGACGTCGATTTTCCAGCTGGTCATGGGCGTGATGGTGCCGCTTACGGCATACCTTACGAGACGTTTTTCGACGCGCGAAATCGTGCTTGTTTCCATGGTTGTGTTCACGATCGGTTCACTGTTCGCTTGGCTTGGTCCAACTTTTTTGATGGTGCTGATCGGGCGTTTGCTTGAGGCGGTTGGCACGGGTGTGATGTGGCCGGTGTTGCAGATCACGGTGTTTTCGATTTATCCGCTGTCTCGCCGTGGTTTCGCAATGGGTACGGTTGGCATGGCGATGAGCGTGGCTCCGGCGATCGGCCCGACGCTTGGCGGTGTGCAGACGGACTTGAACGGTTGGCGTTCAATTTTCCTCACGTTGACCATTATCGGCGTGATTTCGCTGCTTCTTGCCTATTTTGGATTGCATAATTTCGGTGAGAACGATAAAACCGCGAAGGCTGACTTTTTTTCCGTTGGACTGTCTATTTTCGGTTTCGGCGGGCTAATGTTCGGCTTTACGAATATTGAATCGTATTCGTTTGTAAATCCTATGGTTTGGCTGCCAATGGTGATTGGCGTTGTGGGAATTATTTGGTTTGTGCTCCGCCAGATTCATGGCGCGCGCAGGCAGATTGAAAATCCTGAAGCGCAGCCGCCACTGTTGAATTTGAGCGTGTTGAAGAATCGTAGTTTTACTGTTGGCACGATCACGGCCGCGCTCTCGTTCTTCGCGTTCAGTTCGATTATGGTGATCATGCCCCTGTACATTCAGGATTGCCGTGGCTATTCTGCTGCGATTAGCGGCCTGGTGATGCTTCCGGGTGCTTTGGGCCAGTGCATTTCGCAGTTTTTCGGTGGTAAGGTGCTTGACCGTTTCGGAGCACGCCCGGTGGCATTGATCGGCACGATTACCTTGTGTTTCGGCACGGTCATGATGAGTTTGATTTCCATGACTTCGTGGATTTGGTGGGTGTCGATTTGGCAGTTTGTGCGCCAGATCGGCATGGGTTTCGTGTTGATGCCGATTACCACATGGTCGCTGAATTGTTTGGAACCGGAAGAGGTGAGCGCCGGATCCGCGGTGACGAATACGGTTCGTCAGATTGCGGGCGCGATTGGCGCTCCGGTGTTGGTGATTTTGATGGAGACGTTCACGTCTCTTCGTTGGACTGCGCTCGGTGGCACAAAAGCCGTGTATGCGGCTGCCAACGTGTTCGGCATTCAGTGGGCGCTTCGTATCAGTGCGGCAATCTGCTTCGTGATGGTGCTGATGGTGTTCTTCGGCGTGCGCGGCCAGGGTGCCGGTTCCACGCATGAAACCGTGCAACGCGCCCTCAACCGTAGGCGTGCCGCCTGACCGTGCATGCTGCGACGGCTACTCTTCTTCGTTGGGCTTGTATTCCACTACGCTGAGGGCCACCACGCCCGCGCTGGTGTGCACGAACACATTGGCGCTCCCGCCTACGGCTTCCAAGCCTTCCACCAAGTGTGAGATCGGCTCGGAATCGAGCACTGGCAGCACTTGCGCCACGCCGTCTGCGTCGGTGACGGTGAGCGTATCGTCCAAATATCCGGAGGCGAGCGTTTCGTCGATGGCGCTTTCGAATTCGGCCAGCTTGCTGATTTCCTCTTCGGCGGCCTTGTTTGCGGCCACTTCCACAGCTTGCGCCACTTCTTCTCGCATTGCTTCTTCGCTCATGATTGCCTCTTTTTGCTAAGCGCCGTTTTGTAACCTATAGATTATCGGATGAACGTATCAGAACGATTCCAAATGCCGGAAAGTGTCCATATAGTGGCACTTTTGTGAAAGCGTCACCCTCAATGCGCGCGGGAAACATATGCGGGGATGAACGCGGGTAGCGTTCACGAGAAGAGATGTTGTGAGAGATGTTGTGAAAAACGATGCGTAAGACTATCGGTTGCAACATGTGATTGCATACGATTGCGGATTGCGCGGAACAGGAAGTGAAACGGGAAGATGGAATGGGAAAGGAGTGCGCATGACTCGACTTGGCGATGTCCAACGAAGTGAGACGCGTCGTGAAACGCGCACTTCACTGCTTACGGCGTTGCTGTGGTTCGCATCCGCCGTCATCGTGTTCGCGATGCTTCTGCGCATGCTGCCGAACAGTCTCGATGGCAAACGGTACGTGCCTTTGATTGTCGCACTCATGCCTTGGCTTGGCTTGCTTTCCGTGATTATCGCAATTATTGCAACAGTTTTTCGCACTGTCGGCAAACGAAAACTTTTAGTCGCGTTAAGCGTATTGTGCGTGATCATCCAGATTATCTGGCATTGGGGGTATGTCGTTCCGACCAATGATCGTGCCATACAACCTTCTGCAACAGTGCGTGTCATGACGTTCAATACGAAGCAAGGTTGTGCCGATGCGCAGCAAATCGTGCGAACAATCCAAAGCGAGCATGTTGAAATTCTTGCAATGCAGGAAGTTTCATCAGGATTATTAGATCGGTTGCATGATGCTGGAATTGAGGATCATCTTCCGTATTCCGTTTCCGCGCAACTCACTTGGCACGACAATGGCGGTGTGAACGTACTGTATAGTGCGCATCCTCTGCAGGAAACAACGCAGGATCTCATTCCTATTGAATCCAGTAGTATTCCTGCCGCGACAGTTGATTTCAATGGCAGAAAAGTACGATTTGGGTCGGTTCATCCGTTTTCTCCACGACCAAGCAATCAGGGATTATGGAATAAAAGTTTGGATTCCATAGCGCAATTACAGCATTACGATAATGGGGAATCGTATGTGCTGATGGGGGATTTTAATTCCACGTGGGATCATGCAAGCTTCAGATATTTGTTGGGCGATCGCTTTACGGATGCGGGAGAGAGTGCCGGCGAGGGATTGCATATGACGTATCCTTCGGTATTCCCTATCGCTGAAATCGACCATATCATCTACGACAAGGGTGTGTACGCCAGAAATTTGGAAACCAAGCGGATTCAAGGTTCCGACCACAAGGCATTATTGGCGACGTTGGAATTTCAGTAATGCTGCCGTCGCGGGTCATGCTTGAGTTGTAGCAATACTGGTTTGCAGGTCACGTTTAGGTTGCATCAGTTCTTGCGTTACCGGCAACAGTTGAGCAGTAATACCGCCGTTATTGCCCCGTTTTTGCTCCGTAGGTTTCATCGACTCCCCCTACTATTACACTGGGGAATCCGAAGTGCTTGCAAACAATTAGGGAGCGAAACGGAATATGAACGGCGCGTCTGATCAGCCTGAAGAATTCGGCGTCCAGCCTGAGCAAGGCCGTCAGGAGGAGCCGCAGTCTAATGCCGATTCAACCTCCGACGCAACCGCCAGTCCAGAAGATTCCACTTCCAGCGCCCCGCATTCCCGCCGCGTGCGCCGCCGTATGAGCGCCGAGCATATTCGCCAAATCAAGCGCAAACGTCGCCGTCGCAAGATCCTGATCGGCGTACTCGTGATAGTCGCAGCCCTCGCCGTTTTCGCCGGCGCATTCGTATGGTCTGCGCTGCACGTGAAAAACGAGCTGCAGCAGGCGGTGTCGAGTGCTCAAGGCTTGCAGCAGACCATCTCCGAAGCGGACACGTCCAAGCTTGAGAAGCAGACAACCGCGTTCTCCGATCACGTAAGCAAGGCCTACAAGCAAACCTCTTCGCCGCTGTGGCAGGTGGCGTCGGTCGTGCCGTATGTGGGCAATGACATTTCCGCCGTACGCACCACGGTGGCCGCCATGGAGAATATTTCGTCGCAGGCGTTGCCGCAACTGGTGAAAGTCGCCGAAAATGTTGATCTGAACAGTATTCACGTGGAAAACGGCACGATCGAAATTTCCGGATTGGAAGCGTCTCAGCAGCCGCTCCAAATCGCGGACGATACGATCGACAAGGCCACGCGGGAAGTGAAAACCGTGAAAACCCCGCATATCGCGCAGGTCGCGGACGCCCTGAAAACCGCGGAAACGTATTGCGAAAAACTTGACAGCATGGTGCATTCCTTGAATTCCATCGTGCAGGTGCTGCCCAGCATGTTGGGCACGGAAAGCCATGCGAATGATGCTCCGCGCAATTATCTGATCCTTGCGCAAACGAATGCGGAGGCGCGTCCTTCCGGCGGTCTTACGGGATCGCTCGGCCTGGTCACGGTGCAGGGTGGTCACGTGAGCTTGCAGCCGTTCGTTTCCGATTCGGAAATTCAGAATGCCGATGAGCCGGTTGTGGATTTGACCGCCGAGGAACGTTTGCTGTTTACCGACAAGCTTGGCAAGGATATTCGCGACGTGAATTTCACGCCTGATTTTCCGCGCACCGGCGAGATTGTGAGCGCCATGTGGAATCGCCAGTATGGCGTTGCGGTTGATGGTGTGATCGCCATTGATCCGCTGTTCCTGCAGAACATGCTGGCGGTGACCGGTGGCGTTGCCATGCCTGACGGTTCGACGTTGGATGGCACGAATACTGCCCAAACGTTGCTGCATGACGTGTATGCGCGCATGGCTCCGCAGGAGACGGACGAGTATTTCGCGGTTGCCGCGCAGGCTGCGTTCGACCATATCATGCAGAATGCGGGCGATTTCAAATCGTATGTCAAGGCGCTTTCCACGTCTGTTGAGCAGGGACACGTGATGGTGTGGAGCGCGCATGAGGATGAGCAGAATCTGATTGCCGATTCCGCTATTTCCGGCAAATTGATTACGGAAGGTGCGAAACCGCAGGTCGGCGTGTATATTTCCGACGAAACCGAGTCGAAAATGGACTGGTATTTGCATCGCGAAGTGACCACTGAATTCCAGAAGGTCGCGCGAAACGGCGCGAACCAGTATACGGTGCATATCAAGTTGCAGAACACCATAACGGCGGAAGAAGCGGCTTCCGAAGCTGACTATGTGACCGGTGCCGGAAATATCGTTCCGAAAGGCCAGATCAAGACGGCATTGTTCATTTACGCGCCTGCGAACGGTCGTTTGGTGGATTGGGAATTCCAGAATGCCGACGATTACAAGGGTGTGACTTTGCACGATGGCCTGACCGTGGGCGTGGGCGATGTGACCTTGCAGCCCGGCGAATCCTATGAGATCACCGTGCATGTGCAGTCCGCTCCAGATACGGATGAGCCGCTCACCCTCCGCCAGACCCCGCTGATTGAAGGCCGCTAGACAGTTCCGTAGGTAACCTAAGCAGCTAAGCAAGCGGCTCTAGACAAGCCATCTTGCAACAGGGGAGTATGGGGGAATATGTGGGTATATGCGCATGTAGCCTCACGTTCACGGAACGGACGTCAACTTTTCATCCGTTCTTGCCGCGCGTTTCGCGGTATCGCGTCAAAAGCAAGTTTCCAATAGTCATTTAACTGCAAAATCGAGTTGGAGATCTACTCTGTTAACAGGGCTTATGATACTATCTCTTCATGGAGGGAAGCCCCCTTCTTTTCGGGTGGGGTAGTTAGTAGAGGGAGGAGTCATGCAAGGCGGTTTCCGCAGCTCTGAGCAGGGTTCGGATCAAGTAGTGAGAACCCAGGAAATCCATATCGTCTCTTCTAACTCTCGTCACCAGGATCAGAAGCAGGAGCGACATCAGTCTCAAGACAACAGCCCTCAGTTTGAGCCGATGATGTTTTCGAACACGCCATTTTCCGTTGGTGAAGATGGAAAGCGCAAGGGCAGGCGGAATCAGGTTGTGCCCGCATGGCGTTATTCTTTTGTCGTCTGCTTGGTGATGGTCGATCTTGCGGTCATGCTGATTTCGCTATCCATCAGTCTTTGGGCCAACGATGCCGCATATAATGCCATCAATGGGGCCATGCCGTTCTGGCTGTTCCTCATCTGCTTCAGCCTCATCTGGGTGTTGAGCCTCGCCTTTGCCGGAACGTATCATCGCCATGTGATGGCGGAAGGCTACGAGCTGTATGCGAAAATCATCAACGCGTCGCTGCTCACCATCATCACTTACTGCTCGCTTGCTTTTATTTTCAATCTTTCCTTGCCGAGAACCGCGCTTATCGTCGCCCCGATCATTGCATTCTTCCTAGAAGTCATCGCCCGTTGGCAGATGCGTCAGTGGCAGCATCGCAGCCGTCAGAAGGGCGCCTGTAAGTATAAGACCGTGGTGATTGGTTCTTCCGACGGTATCAATTGTGCGTTGCGCACCATGCGGGACTACTCCAATTGGGGGTATTCGCCGATTGCCGTGTGTCCGATCGAAGCTGACGACAATGAGAAAGACGCTTATGTGGTCACGTCGTTCGAGCCTGATCCTTCCATTGAAGGTGCTGACAAGCTGAAGGTGATTCCGTTCAATGCCGCTTTCCCGCGTACGTGCGAAAGCTTGGGTGCGCAGGAAGTGTATGTTGCCGACGTGCTGCCCCGCGATTCCGAAATGCTGCATGGCATTTCCCTTGCGGTCGAGTCGCTTGGCATGGAGCTTGCGTTGGCTGTTTCCTTGGCTGACGTGAGCGGCCACCGCCTGTACTTGCGTAATACGGCCGAACAGCCGGTATTGCTGGCAAGTTTGCCGCAGTATACGAATACGACGTACGTGATTAAACGCCTGCTGGATATCGTCGGTTCGGCTTTCGCGCTGCTGATTTCCTCGCCGCTGATGTTGGGCACGGCGATCGCCATCAAGCTTGATGACGGTGGTCCGATTTTCTTCTCGCAACAGCGTATCGGTTTGCATGGCAAGCCGTTTACCATGTATAAATTCCGTTCCATGGTTACCAATGCGGAAGAATTGAAGAAGAAACTTGCCGAAGAAAATGGACAGACCGATCGTTTCATCTTCAAAATGAAGGATGATCCGAGAATTACGAAGGTCGGTCGTTTTATTCGTAAGACTTCGTTGGATGAATTCCCACAGTTCTTCAACGTTTTGAAGGGCGACATGTCTTTGGTTGGTCCTCGCCCGGCATTGCCGGAAGAGGTTGCCCGCTACGGTTCCCTTTATTCCACGCGACTGCTGGTTAAGCCTGGTATTACCGGTCCGTGGCAAGTTTCCGGCCGTTCGGATCTTTCGCAGGAGCAGAGCGAATATTTGGACGTTTCCTATATCGAAAATTGGTCTATTGCAGGCGATCTTGCGATTCTCGCAAAAACCGTGCTCGTGGTCTTCCGCGGCACCGGATCTTACTAAATTCCGCAGTACTTTTCGCACGAATCGTCGTGCAAATCAGAGCGCTCCCTCCCGGAGCGCTCTTTTTGTATTTCCTGACTTGTGCAGGCGGGGGATGTGTTTTTGTGTGGTGGAGTTTGTTTGGTTGCGACCGCGCTGTTTTTAGCCATGGCTTCGCTTGTTTGGATTCAGCCTCACTTGTTTCTTGATGGGAAACAATTATTTGTCATACGTATATTTTTGCAGTTTATATGATGGATTTATTTTTATGAGGAATATTGTAATACTCATGTGAAACAGTTTTAACTTATGTGATGAGGTCCACTATAACTAAAGATTGTCTTTTGATATATCTCATATGAGATTTGGATTTTCAAAATAGGTAATTTGCTTTCCTTTGCGCATTGTGAGATAATTAATGCAACGTGGCGCCATGATTTCTGTAACGTTATCCCTCACAGCTGAGGGTGGTCCCACGCACTTCGGTGCGGATTGAAATATGCAACAGAACCTATAAAAGGAAATAATCATGCGTAGTCATGAGAAGCGGGTGAATGTGTGCCCGCGAACGCAAGGTAAGTATTTGGTTTCGGTGGTGCTGACCGCTGTTTTCGCGATCGCGTCGCTGTTTGGAACGCTGCTGTTCTCTGCAGATGCAGTTGCCGATGCCGCCGAATCTCAGGCGGTCGCGCAAGTGGGCAACGCAACCTACGCGAGCGTACAGGAGGCGATCGGCCATACGTCGATAAAGAACGCGACGGTCACATTGCTGACTGACGTTGCGGAAAGCGTTACGATTACGCCTCTGAAAGGCATGCGAAACGTAACGTTTGACTTGAACGGGCATGTGCTGCAAGCCACTGAATCCGGTGGGGCTGCTGGGTTTGCTACGATCACTGTGCCTGCGAACATGCAGCTCACCATTACTGGACCGGGAACGGTTGCGGGCGGAACACAGCCTGCGGTCGATTGCCGTGGCGCATTGCACGTGGAGGGTGGCACGTTCACCTCGGATGCAACGTTGATGCGGTTTGCCGAAACGGATGAGACTTCCGCGCAAGGCAGTTTTTCGGGCGGAACATTCACCGCACCGACGCTTTTCAACCTGTTGGATGACGCTAAAAACCTTGGTTATGTGACCGTTCGCGGCGGCGAATACCGGGGTATGATTCCAGCTGGACTGAACACGCTCGTCTTGTTGAGTGGCTCGTTCTCCGACTCGTCGAATCTTGCGCCGTACTTGGCTGACTCGCTTGGGCTGATTCCAGATGGCACTAGCGGTGACGGTACGGGCGACGGAATGTTTCATATCGGCGATCTGGCGATCTCCAGCAAACAGGCCTCGGTGGAATTGGACCCAGTGGACGGACTCCAACGGTTGAGCGCCGATGACCTACTAAAGCTGACGGAAACACAACTGAACGGCATCGCCGACTATCTTCTTGTGGTGGATAGTGACCAGTTGCAGGCGTTGAACGATCAGATCGATAGCGCAATACAGGCTGTTGGAAAGAGGAAGGCTTTCGAAGCCGTGAGCCAGAACATCACCATCACCGCCGTGCGCAATGGTGCGGATGATGTTATAGATGCAAACTCGAGTAGGGGAGCGGGCCCACAGTTGCGCACCTCCGACCACGATGGCGTAAGCGCACAAGTGGCGGTAACCATCAAAGCCGTCGCCGAGCCAGAAGAGCCAGAAGAACCTGGCAAACCCAGCAATCCAGAAAAGCCAGAGAAGCCGGAAATGCCTCGCTCCGGATCCGCAGTCCAGGCGCTCGCCATCATCTCGCTGCTGCTGGTGATCGCTTCCGCAATCTGCGCATACGCAACGGTCCATCTGCAGTCGTCGCGTCTGCACAACTAGTATTTTCCGCCCTTTTCTTGAGCTGTATAGACGCAAAACGCTAGTAATACAGACATGAAACCACACTCCGATCATCGGATCCGAATTTCTTCAATCCGATGATCAGAGTGTTGCTCTTGCAGTGTTGCATCCTTCTAATTGGTGAATAGACTGATGAATTTCTTGTTGTGGGTGGTTAGGTGAGTGGAGTGTCTTGGATTTGATTTCGTTGATTCCTGAAGCTGAATTGAATTGTAAATAACGTAGTTCGGGGATGAATACAGATAACGTCCGAATTCTTGCGCGCTTTGGGTTTTCGATCCTGACGTGAAAAGCATGGCCCCGCGTCCTGCGTACGGTTCTTTCATTTGCCAAAACGAAAAACCGCGATTGGAAACCAAGAGACGGAACCATGCCCGAGAACACCGTGCGGATCGACCGGCACATGCCCGGGATCTGGCTCGACCGGCTCGTCACGCAGAAGGTCACCGAGACACTCAACGCGATGCTCGACACGGAGGCCGGTGAGCTTGTCAGGGCGTCTAGATACGAGCGTTCCGGCGGCCGGAAGGCGTATCGCGCGGACCGCTACCTCGACATGTCCCGGCTTGGCAGCACGCCGGAGGAAGCGAACTGATTATCGTGCCACGGGCGGCCATGTCCAAAAGTGCACAATCTCTCGGTCTACCCTGCTATCGGCAGCCTTTCGCCATTCTGCAAATCCTCGGCATTCTGTTGACGATCTATTTTGCCTGCACTCTGATTGACTTCATGCGTCAAGGACTGTTTGCAGTGACCATAAACCGCAACCGTGGTCGCCGGTTCGAACTGGTTTGGGACAAAGCGACGGAGCGGATCGAACGGGGCGAACATAAGCGGAGTAACGCAAAGGCGTAACCCTAAGCAAATGGTGGTGGACAAACATCGCATGGAATGTTCGTCCACCACCATTTGCTTGATTCAAAACGACATTATCTCGGTTCAGCTTTTCGGGCACTCCCGGAGCACTCCATTCTCACCAGTTATTGCTCCACCTGCCGAACAGTTTATAGTGGCGTGACCTGAATTGCAGGTAAATCGCTTTTAACACCTATGTCCAGTAGAAGGAAAGACCTCTGATGAAGTTTGATTCTCGAAGGCAAAACAATGCGTTAGTAGAGCACACACGGAGTACTGAGCCAAAAAAGTTTTTCGTCTTTCCGACTATTTCCTGAATCCTCGCAAGGTTCCGAATACCCATCGCGCGGTTGTCTCTCCCATGATCAGGGCCGCGACAAGCCAGACGACGGAATACACGGCGAAACCCGCGACCACCTGGACCGCCACGTTCAGTCCGGCAAGGGGCAGGCTTGCGGCGAACGCGACCGCCGCGCCCATGATATGCGACATAAACGTCCGTAGCATGTTGGATATGTCAATGTGCTTTTTGAGCACCGGCCAGCAGTCATGCAATTGCATCAGGAAGATCACCAGCTCGGCGAGGCATACCGATATCGCGGCACCGGTCGCGCCGAACGTGCCGTCCAGCAGCAGATTGCATACCAGGCTGGTGGGAACGCCGGCGAGGTTCGCCTTTGCGAGCTTCGACTCCTGGCCCAACGGGGAGAGGATGCCAAGGCCGAAGAAGTAGCTCATGCAGGAGAACAGGTTCACCAGACCTATGATGCGTACGGGAAGGACCGCGTCCGCATATTTCTCCGACGAGATCAGCACCACCAGCGGGTACGCGTAGACCAAGAGATACAGGGCGGCCCCTAGACAAAGGTTCAGCAGGAATCCCCATCCTTTTCGCAGCAGAGCTCCGTACGCTTCCAAATCGTTTTTCGCGTAATAGGAAAGCCGTGGAATCAAAACGCTGATAATCGCATTGACCACACTGTTGCAAAGGTTCTTCAATTTTGCAGCGAGCTGGTAGAACCCAACTTGAACGTTGCTGGGTGACAACATGCCAAGCAGGATGCTGTCGAAGACTAAATACACGGATGTCGCGATGGACAAAGCCGCATACGATGCCAAAGGCTTCAGATGCCTGCCGATACGCATCGGACCGAGACCGGAGAATGACACCATGCACAGCATGCGGACTAGGTTCAGCACGTTGTTGCCGCACACCACGAGCGCCAAGATCACGCCGTAGGCCAGGTAATCGCCCTCATCTCGCACGAAGACCAGCATCGCCACAAGAGAAAGCATTTTGAACACCATGCTGCGGATCGTGATGTACTTGTACTGCTCAATCGCCTGGAAATACCATTCCACACCATACGACAGCAGCAGGGTGCTCACCAGAAACACCCACATCAGGGCCGCGATCCGGTGGAACCTCGGAACGACAAGGATCGAGACACCGAAGCACATCAGCACCACGGCGGTGAAGATCGTGATGATGGCGAGCAGCTCGCGTACGACCCTCGCCATCTCCCGTGGGTCGTCCCTTACGCGGGCGCATTCGCGCAGGCCGTACATGGGAACGCCGACCAGGCACATGGCCGAGAGCCATTGTGACACGTTCTGGGCGAACGTCACGTCCCCATATCCTTCAACTGACAACACGCGGGTGACATACGGAATAGTGACTATGCTGACGAGCATGTTAGATGCGGTCAATAGTATGTTCATCACCGCGTTGAACTTCACGGAATGAGTCTGCTTCTGATTCACTGATATTCCAATCTAGACTGGCAATTGCAAGGACTCTTCGCCCCTAGAGTCATGCGTTACGGGAATTGACGTGACTTGAGATCATTTCAATGATGTTGGAGTCTTTTCTTTCATCGAACTTCCGCGCGAACAGCATTGGTGACGATGCCAGCTCCTCATAGTCATCGGTCTGAAATGTTTTTAAATTTCCGTTTGACCAATGTATGAGACGCATCATGGATTCACAGCTATCATCGGCATCGGGGTGATACACGTTGTCTCGATAAGGGGAATTGAGCAGCATCGTATGCAAAAACATTTCATCCGCACAGAAGGAATTCATGAAATAACGACCCATTTTAGGCCATTCGTCAATAACGTACCTCGCCAATGCTCGAGTGATGCTGAACCAGTTGGTTCCTTTCCCGAGAACGAGTCCGGAACCTCTAAGACGATCAATATGCAGCAGAAGGCGTTGCGTCACGAACATTATTCGTTCAATCTGGCCAACGTTTTTTCCGACGGCATTTTGCAAAGGATGGTAGATGGCGATTCTGTCCCGAGTTCTTTGCCTCATCGTCTTGCCGATCTCCGAAAACTGCACGAATTCCTTTCCTGCATGCTGTTCGAAAAAAGAATCAAGATAATCCATGCTGTGAAGTGGTAAATCGAACCCGGAAATAAGATGATAGTAATCGCTATTGCTTTTCAGCGCCTCTTCCAGCAGTATTATTTCTGCTTTGATTTGAGAATCACCGCCCCAGGTCACCGGAATGCGATGTACGAAATGTAACGTTCCGCGCTTGACTGACCCCTCGAAAAAAGCAGGATCAAAATCTTTTGATTTCGTATCCACATGTACGTATATGGAGTTGCGGGAATCATCCAACAAGGAGATCAATGTCCTGAGCTGGTTCCAATTCGTATGGGCTACAATAAGAAACGCGTGTCTCATTTTTGGGTCTTTCTTCTATTTTTCCTCGCTGCTATAAAAACCAGCAAAAGAATGAATGCTGACACGATAAGAACAATAGATGTCCATGAAAAAACTATGTTCTGAAATCGAACGCCTGCCCGCAAGTTATCTACGAAAATAACGATTGTCCCAAGGCACACCAGGGCAATAGGTAAAGAGACCTTCTCTTTCGTGATTTCTTTGGAGAAGAGTTCGCAGATAAAAGGAATCAGCATCAGCGTCAGCATTGAGACGCTTCGAGAGAAAAGCTGCTCGTCAGCCAGCGACCCAGCTGCGAAACAGGCCATCATGATAGATAATCCGACATAGTGTCGCGATAAATTAGTTTTTCTCTTTAAAATATATAATAAAATGAACAGGTAAAAAACGAATAACAACAAATCTCGGGCTCTTGAGAAAATAGATGCGCTAACAATGTATGCTCCCTCTCCAAAATATTGCGTTGATTTGAAGGAAAGAGATGCAAAGAAAGGAATCGAGGAAAACTTCGAGAACAAGGAGAATACCGATTCTTGAATATAGTGCTGGAGAAGCAGTGGAATACAGCAGAGCGCAAATACCACGTTATGCTTCTTGTAGGTTGTCGACATGATATACAAAAGAGGAATCATCGCCGCAAACGGATGGATGAGAATCAACGGCAGATACAACAGAAGCGATGGGATATTAAATCTGTCTGAGAAATGGTAAGCAAAGCATATGGCAAGAAATCCCGCCATATAATTTCTGATTCCGCTCACCCCTGCGTTGAAATTGAAGAGACACAGGAAACAGATAACACCGGCGATGAGGCTTCTTTTGTTCATTCCGTTGTTGGATTGTTTGAAGCAAAGATAGAATCCCGCGCCAATGTCCACCGTGGCCGCGAGAAGGGTGAGAAATCCATTCTCCGGCTGCAACGATATCAGGAACATGATGACTCCAATAACAGGCGTGCTATTGTATCCGCACGTATCCATGAGATATCGCCAAGCGTCTTCCAGACCCGTGACAGCGAAGCTACGCACTTCATCGAGGGTATCGAAGAAACGAACTGTGTCCGTATACATGTTCGCACGAGGTGTCATCATGAAGCCGATAAGCCCAAAGAACAACGCGGAAAATACCAGTACAGTCTTTCGTTTCCCGGAGGGAAGCAAAGCAAGCATTGCAATGGTGGTAAGCGTCAATGCCGTATAACAAATAGCGAACACTACCCCTCCTCTAAATCGCTTTGGCTGGTATGCCAACTAGGACGTTGCCGTCAGCGAAGGAATGTGTGACGACGGCATTCATACCTGCGGAACAGCCACCACAGGCCGCAATTGCTCTAATGACTTTGGGAAGGATTCCGAGACTATTCATGATCTCTCATCCCTTCCTGAATGTTGGCGACGAGGAGACGCGTTTTGATGAACAAGTACGAGAGTGGAATCGAACGCGCGACCAGACCACGTAGCCCGCCCTGTCTCGGACAATCGCCTAAGGATGCGATCAACGCCTCCATCTCCGGCTGGCGGAGTTTCACTTCCTTGGAGAATTGGCGGTACTTCCCCTTGCCCTCGAGGCCGTTGAACACGTTCCAGCGGAATCCCATCGCGGTTTCCGCTGCCCAGCGCGTTTTGACCGCCATGGCCGATGCGCCTGTCTCGTCGCAGTAATCCGTCAGAGCTATAAACATCTGCCTGTGGTCGCCGATGTAGTCCGGATGCGATTTGTGCGCGGAGGACGTATCCGAAAGCAGCCTATAACGGTACAGCACGTCGGTCAGCACATCCATGCTTTGCGCGTGCGAAAGGAACCGGAGCACGAACTCAGCGTCCTCACCGGAGGGGATGGAAGAGAACCGGAGGTCCTCACGTTCGATGATCTCCTTGCGGAACAGCTTGTTCCACAAGGGATTCAATAGATTCTCACCGAACAGACGGTCAAAATTCTCAGCCATCTCACGGGACGTATCGTAGCTTTTCGCCTCACTGTTGACGATGGTCTCCGCGGACTTGCCTCGAAGCTTGTCAAATCCGAACAGGTAGCAGTCGCTCGGCTTTTCCCCGATGGCCTTCAGCAAGGCGGCGACGGCGTTCGGCGCGATTCCGTCATCCGCGTCAACGAACCAAATGTATTCCGAGTCGCATTCCTCTATGCCGAGGTTGCGCGCCGAACCCACTCCGCCGTTCTCCTTATGAAGAACCCTGACTGCTTCGGATTCGAACTGTTTCGCGACATGCAACGTGTCGTCGGCGGAACCGTCGTCCACCACCACGACGGAAACGTCATCCGTGAGCTGTTCTTCGATCTGTTTGAGCAGCCTCTTCAACGGGAATGCCACATTGTATGCGGGAATCACTATGCCAAGTCGTCTCATGATGCGTTCCCTTCCGCCTTGTCGAAAAACATTTCCTTGACGAGTCGGTCTCCGAACGAACCTTCCGGATACGAGGATGGCTTCTTCCAAGACAGCTTGAACGCGTCGGTATGTTCGGTCAGGCGCTTCCAGGCATTGGAGTCAAAAGAATCGCAAATCACTGGAGCGAGGTCGAACAGTTCCGGATTGTCCTTCCCCCGCTCGCCCTCACACCACGTTTTCAGCGAGCCGATTCCGTTACGGTAGGCGTAATCCAACGCGTAGTCGATCAGGAAATAGTCGGCAAGACTGTCGTTCCGCCCCCAATACAGGGCGAAGAACCTGTCCATGAACTCGAACAGCGGCTCCTCTCGGACGCCTCCGATGAAGAAGCCGGTCCACCGGCCGTCCGAAACATTGAAGAACGTCGGATCGGGATAGCCGCAGCAGGTGAAGAACAGGCCGGAATAACGAGACGAATCCAACGGCCTGACGACATACAACGTTGCGTCCATCCACAGACCGCCATGCAGCTTCAGAAGGTTGAACCGCAGGATGTCTGAAAAATGCGTGAGGGTGATTTCTCCCTCAGCCAGCTTGCGGAAGGCATAATCCGGAAGATCCGTATATTCGCTCACATTGTCTTTTGTGATGACGATGACGTCGCGACCGGCTGCATTGCGTTTGATCGAGTCCACGCACGCCTTCACTCTGACCGGCGCTAACTCAAGTCCTTGCCACCAGAGCACCCAGATCGGTCCATCATTCACGGCCTCTTCGAACCGAACGTCCGCGCCGGAACCATTCATCTCACGCGCAGCCTGATCGCATAATGGTTCAATTGCGGTGCTGATAGATGAATGTCTGTGAGTGTTGAACGATCTTCCAAGGGACTGGAAAGGCAGTCTCTTAAAGACTTTAGCAACAGTTAAAAACGCCTCATTCTTATCCATTCATTTACTCCTTGAGCTTGGCTCTTTCCTGAGAAGCTGGATCAATGATGCCGAATTTTTTGAGACCGCTTATGAAATAACGCTTTGGCAAATTCTGATGTTCCAAGAAAAGCATTGGCAACTCAGCGTAGGACAGATGATTTGTCTTAACCCAGACGTCAATCAAAAGTTCGCTCAAATAGCCAAAGACTCTTTTTTCAACCGGTGAATAATTACTAATATCCAGTTTTGATTCCACTTCACCCAGTACGTCAAATAGCCACTCTGAATACGAATCAAAAGCATCACTGTTCGCAATTAAAATATTAAGCAAATGAGATTGTTTACTATTGAGAACAATATCAAAATTGTCAACATACTTAGGGTATTTCGCTACCAAGTATTCTCTGATAATTGAAAAGCCTTCTCCTGAAATGTGAGAGCGTTCATAATGTCCCAACGCCGTTTCTGAGACATAATTATGGGATTTAGGAAGAATTACATCGTGGCTTTTTAGAAGCGACTCGATTTCCTCTCCCGTCACGGCTTTATCGCGACGAGTGTCGATTGATTCAAAAGGAACGGCATGAGCGTTAGGAGATCCCAGTATCCTTCGATAATGTACAAGGCCTTTGACGTCGGCCGTGCTGTTCTTCCAAAGCCAGTATTGAGCGGTAAGCTCGCAATACGAAGCGTTTTTTGAACTTATATTGTCACCAGTATTATCCCTAATCAGGGAAGGAATATCTGGGCCATTTCCTACTTGAATTCCAAGATATGCTGAATCTGATGGAACTTCGAATGGCTTATGTCCGACGACAGCAATTTGTTTTTTCATTGTTGTATACCTAACTTGAAATTTGATTCACAGCTCTTCGTACCAATGGGCTAGCTCTGCAGCGCTCAAGTGAATTGCATATCCCCGTTTAGCCATTTCTTGCGCATGCGAGACACGGCCCGATGCATCGCTTTCATGTACATCGAAAGCTGACACCCAAGATTCGAGACCTGCATCAAGTGAAATGCGTCGTACCAATGACAGAATTAAATCTGCCTCTTTGGGAACTTTGTCACTGCACACAACGGGAAGATCAGCGGCCTGTGCCTCAATGCTGGCCATTCCCAAGCCCTCATATGTTGAGGGGAAAGCAAGCACATCAAATGCGCTGTAATAATCCGCAGCATCATCACGGACGCCAAGTAGTTTTACGTTGCGCTCGATTCTTAGGTCGTGTATTTCCTTACGCAACTCAGAGTCGTCGCCATCTCCCACTATTGCAAGCACTGCACTCGGATTATTCTTCAACAATTCCGAAAAGACCTTGATCATAAAGGTCTGGTTCTTCTGAAAGCAGATACGGCCGACTTGGCCGATGAGCAACTGCGAATCGCCAACTCCGAGTTCGTTACGTTTAATCGCACGTGATTGGGGATTGAACGTGAACCTATCTATATCTATGGCGTTGTGAATGATATGGACCTGTTTCGCATCAACGACCTGATCGCCGAATAGCCATCGTGCGGCATATTCCGAACATGCGGCCAAGTGTGTTGGGTAAACCTTGGAGAACGGTCTGAGTACGTTCTTCACCAGAGTCTTGGCTTTCTCTTTCGGATTCGATGTGCTATGGCTGTGCGCGATACGCACCGGGACTCCAGCTTGTTTCGCGGCCATGAGCGTGAACACGCTGACCGCGTTCATATGGGAGTGCACGATGCGCGGGTGAATCTGCTGGAACAGTTGCCGGCAGGCGTTCGCGTACTTGACTGGGTTGCTGTATGGAGGAACGTAGAACACTCGACCGCCCAAGGACTCGATCTCGTCCTTGGGAACCACCGTGGAGTCAGTCTGTACGATGAAATCGAACTGCACTTGGGAACGGTCGATATGGCGGTAATGGTTCATCACGGTGGCCTCGACACCACCGCCCATCATCCTGCCGACTACCTGGGCTACGCGAATCGGCACTGGATTACCGTCCTCGAACCGGGACTAAGCCGACATAACGGCCGTTATCGGCTCTTTTTGCAATCGATCGACCTGTGGTCGGCATGCGAGTCCCGTCCTTTCCCTCTAAATGAACCCCGAATTGGTGTCTTTCAAGAGCAACTCAAACCGCGCAGAAGTTACCCGATCCCGTTCATTACCTGCCAGGGTCGATTTTTGCATCCCCCTCAGACACACCCAGCCCCCGTCACCTACTTTGGGGGTATTCTTCACAGGTTTTCCATGAACGCTTTGCTTGCTCGTGACTTAAAAACTGTGTTTGAAATCTGATTCAGTCGGTTTTCCGGACGTTTCTGAATGAGAAAAAGAGCCGATAACGGCCGTTACGTCGGTTTGGTTAGTGGTCAGACCGTGCAATCCTCTGCCCTGCATAACGTTTGTGGCACGATTCCGGCACTCTGAATAACTAAGGGGTGACCGGTGATGGTTAATATCGCGATGATAGGCCATAAGCGCATTCCTTCGCGTGAAGGCGGCATCGAAATCGTTGTAGATGAACTAGCTACGCGTATGGCCGCAAAGGGGCATAAGGTCATCGCATACAATCGCAAGGGACATAATGTTGCGGGCGCCGAATTTGACGGAAACGTTCATTCTGCAAATAAGCCCTTTGTATATAACGGCGTGCGTGTTGTTCCAGTGCCGACTTTCGAATCGAAAGGTTTGGCGGCGCTGACCTCCTCATTCTTCGCAACACTGAAAGCCATTGCGGCCAAACCGGACGTCATTCACTATCATGCCGAAGGTCCCTGCGTCATGCTGCGTCTGGCGCATTGGGCGGGCATTCGCACGGTAGCGACCATTCACGGTCTTGACTGGCAGCGTGCCAAATGGGGCAAGTTCGCCTCCGCATATCTCAAGTTCGGAGAACGTACCGCAGTGAAATGCGCGGATGAAATCATAGTGCTCAGCGAAAGCATGCGGCAGTATTTTCAAGAAAAATATGGTCGCGGTACACATTTCATTCCCAATGGCATTGAATATGGTGAGCCGGTTTCGGCGCAGGAAATTACCGAAAAATATGGTCTTCACAAGAACGACTATGTACTGTTTCTCGGGCGTATTGTTCCCGAGAAAGGCGTGCATTACCTTATCGAGGCGTTCAACAAGCTGAATACGAACAAAAAGCTTGTCATCGCTGGAGGCGCTTCCGACTCCAACGAGTATTACCAGCATATTCAGCAGATGGCTAATCAGGATTCTCGTGTTATTTTGACCGGATTCATACAAGGGCAGGCACTCAAAGAGCTCTATAGCAATGCTTATATTTATGTGCTCCCAAGCGACTTGGAGGGCATGCCGATGAGTCTGCTGGAAGCCATGAGTTACGGTAACTGCTGCCTTACGTCCGACATTCCGGAATGTGCGGAAGTAGTAGAAGGGCACGCAGCGACATTCCATCATGGTTCTGTTGAATCCCTGCGGAAAAAACTTCAGGAATTGCTTGAAAACGATGATCTTGTACAACGTTACAAGGCAAATGCCGCAGATTACATCGTTGATAAATATAACTGGGATGACGTCACCGATCAGACACTGAACCTGTATGGGGGAGAGTGAGCATGCGAATTCTCCTAGTGAACAAATATTTCTATCGTAAAGGCGGTGCGGAAACCTATTTCTTCGCGTTAGCTGAAGGATTACGCGCGCTCGGTCATGAGGTTGCATTCTTTTCCATGCAGCACCCGAATAACGAGTCAAGTTATTGGAGTAAATACTTCGTTTCCGAAAAGGACTATGTGGGGGATATTTCCGCTTTCAAGAAGGTTCAGGAAGCTTCCACACTGATTTACTCTTTTGAAGCGAGACGCAAGTTCGAGGCGTTGCTAGAGGAATTCAAGCCAGATGTGATCCACATGAACAATGTGCATCGCCAGCTGACGCTTTCGATTCTTGATGCACCGTATTTGAAGAAACATCATGTGCCGGTGGTGTATACTGCGCATGACTATATTCTGCTATGCCCGGCCTATACGATGGTGAATGGCAGGGGAGAGGTCTGCGACGCCTGCTTGGACAAACATTTCATACATGCTACGAAGAACGTGTGTGTGAAAGGTTCCCGTGCCAAGAGCGCGCTCGCTTCCATGGAAGCAGAGTTTCTGAAACTGCATCATAGCTATGACAAAATCGATTTGATTATTGCTCCGTCTGAGTTCATGAAAAGCAAGCTTGAAGAAGGCGGTTTTGCTGGCAAAGTGGTTGCTTTACAGAATTTCCTGACCGATTCACAGATGGAAATGGCTCGTAAGGTTTCGAATACGCATAAATTCGAGGATGCTGTTGACGGAAAACGACCATACTTCCTGTTCTTCGGGCGACTTTCCAAAGAAAAAGGAATCTTGACGCTGGTTCGAGCTTTTTTGAAGGCTGCTGGACTAGCAGCTTCTCATGGTTCTGCCGATCGTAACGGTGCTGTATGCTGCGCGACCGAGAGTTTTAAATCTGCGCACGATGAAACCTTCCTTCCTTCAAATTGGGATCTCCATATTGTTGGCGATGGACCAGAGCGTTTTGAGATAGAGCGTCTTGTCGCCGATGCAGGGTCTGAAGCCGCATCACGCATTCAGCTTCTGGGCTACAAGTCTGGCGAAGATTTGCAACGCGAGGTTGGTAACGCCAGGTTTAGCGTGCTGAGCTCCGAATGGCGTGAGAACATGCCGTACTCCGGCTTGGAATCCCTGGCCGCTCAGACGCCGATCATCGGTGCATGCATCGGCGGCATCCCCGAGCTGGTGGTTGAAGGTGAAACCGGGTTTGCGTTCAAGTCGGGCAATGTGGATGATTTGACTAAAACCTTCCTCAAAGCCTCGCTCGTGAACGAAATCAACTATCAATCCATGCAGCAGGCCTGCGCCAAATACGTGGATGAACGTTGCGGACAAGATGCATATGTAAGGCTTTTGAGCAATGCCTATGCGGGTTTGCTGAATGATGTCTCGATGAATCGAGGTAGTAAATGAATCAGCCAAAGGTAAGTGTTGTCGTCCCAATTTACAATGTTGAACCTTATTTGAAGGAATGCGTTGACAGTCTTCTTGCTCAGACTCTTGAAGACATTGAGATTTTACTTATTGACGATGGAAGTCCTGACCGCTGTGGTGAGATTGCTGACGAGTATGCGCGGAAGGATTCAAGAATCACAGCTATCCATCAAAAGAATGCGGGGCTGGGGCCAGCGCGTAATACTGGCATCGCACATGCGATTGGTGAATATGTTGGCTTTGTTGATTCCGATGACTGGGTCAATCCCATGATGTTCGAACGTCTCTATGCCGCGGCATTGCGATGTCATGCGGATATTGTTGTTGGTGGGCATAGGGATATGGTCAGAGGGAAGGTTCGTAGGACTTATCAACATCCTCTGGCTGGTCAGGTTCTTAAAGGGGCTGATCAGATTATGCCTGTACGGAATAGGTTGTTTGGACATCTTCCAGAGGACAAGGAAGTCGAAGCGTTCCCTATGCGTGTTTGGACTACGATATATAGGAACGCTTTTCTGAGAGAAAATGAGATACGTTTCGAGGAAATTCTTTCAGAGGACACCATTTTTAATCTCTCTGCATATAAGTATGCGGGTGTAATTGCCTTTACGTATGATACAGATTACTGTTATCGGGCAGAAGATCATTCATCCATAACGAAGACGTTTTCATCAAAAAAACTTGCGCAACATGAAGAATTTGTTAATGCATTGGGCAGGCTAGCAGGGAATGAGCGTTTCCAGTATGAGCAATGTCTTATGCGTGTGAAACGTACGGCGATTGAATATTGCAGAATCTATGCTGGATTGGTGGTGAACAGTGGTTTATCACTTGAAGATAAGCGGAAATATCTACATGAGCTATCAAAAAGCAAAATGTGCACTGAAAAGTGTGAGGGGTATCCAGTGAGCACTTTGCCGAGGCAACAGCGAATATTCCAGAAGGCATTATCTCAGAGCAAGGAATGGGAAGTTTTCATTCTTGTTCAATTAAGAAGATTATTGAAGATAATCTGGAACTAGTGTGCCGGGAATTTACTCTGGCTGGGGATATATTTCCGCTGGAAAACGTAGGTAATAGTGCAGCATAGGAGAAGAATCAGTGATTAGTAAATCTCTATCTTTCGGGGCATCGACCTTGGTTGTGCGGAGTGAGCATAATCTGGATTACGTAGCGAATACTCCTATTCAGTCTGATGTATTCATCTATATGATGTCTTTTTTTGTGGTGTTTGCTGACTTTTCGGACTTTTTTCCCGCGTATAGTTTTGTTCGCTATTTTCTTCTTCTCTGTGTTGGCATTTTTTTATGCATGAAGTTCTTTGCTGCTGAAATGTCACACTATGATTTATTCTCTTTGATATTTATATTATTTTGTTGTGTAATTATTCTTTCATCTTTTTTTGCTAGAAATGATTATGAAAGCCGAAACCCGCTGTTAGCTTCTATTGTTTTTTTGGGAGGATTAGTTGAATTTCTTTTCCTTGCAAAGTACGCGAAGAATCGTGGAAGAATCGACGTTCTGTTGTCTGTAATATTTTGGCTTGCTGTTGGTACGCTATTTATAAATGATATATTTCTGCTTAGTGTAGGCGGTAATCAAGCCCTTGTCGGAGATAAATTCCATGTTGCGTATTTTCATATATTTGTTATCGCACTTACTCTTCTGAGAATAATGCGAAGACAAAAAATGAAATCAATCGGATTTCAAGTGCTGCTGTTCTGTCTGGTTGTATTGTCAATTGTCATAGGCGTAAAGGTTAACTGCATGACAGGTCTTGTTGGCGTGTGCCTTATGCTTGTTTGGCTGGCGATATGTAAGATTTCCTCGAGCTTTGTTCGCTGTCCGTTAACTGTTGTGGTAGCAGTGCTCCTGAGTTTTCTTTTCATGTATGTTGCTGTGCCGATTATGAATAATGCAGTTGTGAAACGTGTCATCGAAGGATCTTTATCTCATGACACAACTCTTACTGGTCGAACTTTTATTTTTAAAGTGACCGATCGTATGCTGGCGGAGAGACCATTTCTGGGCTATGGCTATGGTGTCAGCTACGAAGTGTTGTCAAAGTCAATGTTTATTCCGGATACGCAGAACGGTCTTGCTGAATGGTTAATTGCAGGCGGATGGTGCGCTGGTGCTCTAATAATTGCTGCTATTGGTCTCGCATTCAAAAATTCACTTCGCGAGACGATGAACGTAAAATATTTAGATGCTATTCGAGTCTTTATTTATGCATACATATGCATGGGGACTGTTGAAATTACATATAATGCTGATTTTTTTGCGATGATTATATTATTGAATACTTTATCTGGAACTGTGTATCGTGATTCTCTGAGGAGAGTATAGGTTAGTATGAACAGATGTGTATTGATTCTTCCTTACTTTGGAGAATTCAGTAATTATTTTCCACTGTTTTTGAAAACATGTGGATCAAACAAGGATTATGATTTCCTTATTGTTACTGATAATACTAAAGCATACGATTATCCAGACAATGTTCAAGTTGTTTCGATGTCTTTCAAAGATTTTAAAAACATTGCAGCTGAAAAGCTTGGGTTTAGTCCATGTGTTCCTAAGCCTTATAAATTATGTGACTTCAAACCGGCATACGGACTCATACTCGAAGATTATATTCAAGGGTATGAGTACTGGGGGCATTGTGATTGTGACTTGTTATTCGGTAATCTTAGTGATATTCTTACCCCTATTCTAGATTTGAACTACGATAAGATATTTGCTGTTGGACATCTTACGCTATATAAAAACACATACGAGAACAATCGTATTTTTATGCATGAGCATAATGGAGTTGTTTTATATAAGAACGTATTTACCAGTGAGCGCATCTGGGGCTTTGATGAAAGCCAGTGCGATCTTGGTGGCAATAATGTTCATGAAATTTTTAAACAGTCTAAAGCGTCAGTATACGAAGATGACCTTTCCTTTAACGTGTATACGGGGAAAGATGAAATTACTCGTGTCAAATATAACCCACAGACCATGGACTATGAGACTGAGGACTATGTTCCTTCTCGCTTATATTGGGATGGGAAAAATATAGTTCGTATCGCATATATGTCTGGAAAGATAATCGAACAGCATTATTTATATACGCATTTGCAGAGTCGAATTATGTCTACAAAATCTATTGATTTTGATAGAGCTCCTATTGAGATTTTGCCAAATCGATTCCGTAACGTCGTATCCATTCCATCTAATAAACAAGAGTTCCATTTATTCTCGCTAAGAATGCCGAGCACTTTTTGGCTGCACGTGTATAAGAAGAAAATTCGTCGTAAATTCCTAGGAGGAAACCGTTGAAAGCAACCGTATTAGTGGCCGCTCACAAGGCTTTTAAATATGAATCGTTTGGTGACAGCTACCAGGTGATTCAGGTGGGTTCTGCAGGAGCTAAGACTAGACTCCCTTACTTGCATGATGATGTCGGTGAGAACATCTCTGCCAAAAATAATACGTATTGTGAGTTGACAGCTTTGTATTGGGGATGGAAAAACCTTGACTCCGATATCAAAGGTCTATGCCACTATCGTAGATATTTGGCACATCACTGGTTTGCAGTCAATCAAAAGAAGAATGTGCTTACTGACGAAGAGCTGCGTCAGTATTTGCAAAAGTATGACTTGCTCGTTTCGAAACCTGGGTACAGGACTTTAGAATTAAGCTGGTACCCGATGGGGTGTGGACTGGAACACGATAGGCCTTATGTGTATACCAAACGAGCCATATGTAATATTTGTCCGGAATATCTGCCGGCTTTTGAGCGTGTGTACCATGGAAGGTTCATATGCCCACTCAATATTGTTATTGGCAAATCAAATGTATTTGACGATTATTGCTCGTGGTTGTTCTCGGTTGCTCAAGAAATAGAACGATTGCTTGATGAGGATGGTGGTGTGCCTCCTCGCGAGATCGGTTTTATCACGGAACGTTTACTGTCTGTGTACATTGAGAAGAACAAAGACTCACTTAAAGTAAAAGGTTTTCCTGTAGCGCAGATTGATAAGACATCGCAGAAGGGGAATCTCATCAAAGTTTGCATGGAACGTGTTGGGCTCTATAAGGTGATGGTCTTTATTCGTGGATGGATGACTTTCTTGAAGTATTACGTGCAATTACTTCTCGGAAAGCCGGTCATAAATTCTAAAGAGTATGTCTAGCGTCAGTTCTGATGGAAGAGATAAATATGGCGTCTACAAGTCCACTTATCAGTATTATTGTTCCTGTCTACAACGTGCAGAAATCATTGAATCGTTGTATCAAAAGTTTGGTCGCACAAACATACCCAATGTTAGAGATCATTCTTGTCGATGATGGTTCTACGGACGAATCTGGGCGGCTTTGCGACGACTGGATTGCAAGAGATTCTCGTGTCAAGGTTATTCACAAGTCAAATGGGGGACTTTCCGATGCTCGTAATGCGGGAATCGATGCCAGCCATGGTGACTATCTGTCTTTTGTTGACAGTGATGATTATGTGGACGAACGTTTCATCGGATTGATGTTTGAAGCGGCGTGTCGTGAAAACACTCCGCTGGTTATGTGCTCAGTGGTTCAGGAAGATGAATCAGGCAAAGACTTGCTAGGGATTCCTGCCTTACCAAGTCTTCCTTCGCTAAATAATCGGCAATGCATGGAGCTGACGTATACCAATCCCGGTGCAGTGACTGCATGGAGTAAGTTATATCGGCGAAGCATCTGGAATAACATCAGATTCCCGAAAGGCCGGCTGCACGAGGATGAATTTGTGTTCCATGAGGTCATGTATCAGTGCGAGACAGTGGCTATTGTTCCTGAGCGGCTTTACCATTACGTTCAGCACTCCGGAAGCATTATGCATTCTACGTACAGTATCAGGAGTGTCGACAGAATAGAAGCCTGGCTTAGCAGGCTTTCTGCATTCAATCAGCATCACGAGAAGTCCAATCTCGTTGATCCTCTAATTGAGATGATATTGCACGAGGTGTATTGCACGGCACAACTTAGGTGGAATGACGGAACGAATAGACAAGTTGTGCTCTCTCGCATCGAGTCGCTGTGCAGTTTGGTCAATGCAGATTCCTGCTCTGCAAGCATGGATATACGGCAAAAGGTTAATGCGTTGAAAAAGCATACTCGCAGCCATATTGTATGCCTGTATTGGGCAGGACGTATCAAAGATGCTATAAGGCGTCGTCTACACGTCGTTCGTTGTAAATAGCGTGAACGTGCATCATGATAAGTAGCACGTTCATAGCAGCAAGCGACATCGTTTCTTTCGAGTGTAAGGGATGAAAGATGAAAACGAAGATTGGGTTGTTGATTCGCGATATTCTTGGCGATGCGCGATATGCATCGTTGCGACACCCCAAAATGGTGCGGAGGGGATTCAGGGAATACGGAAGCGTGTTCCGGGGGGTCGAGGGGCCGAAGAACATTTTGTTGTGCTGTCCCGAGCATACTAATATCGGCGATCAAGCTATAACGTTGGCGGAATGCCGAATGTTGCAGCAGTCTGAGCGACCCTTCATAGCGTTGAGCGGGGATACTACTAAGACATTGAAGTGTCTGGAAAGATATGTTTCCCAAGAAGATGTTGTTTTTCTACATGGTGGCGGCAACATGGGCACGTTGTACCGCAACGAGGAGGAATACCGCCTCAGCGTGATCTCCCTGCTGAAGCACAACCGCATCGTGCTGTTCCCACAGACCATGAGCTACGACGACACTGCCGAGAGCCAGCGTTTCCTGCGTCATACGCAGCGTGTATACGGCGCTCATCCCAATCTGCACCTGTTCGCGCGCGAGCAGGTGTCGTACGAGCGCATGCGCAAGGCGTACCTGAATAATGACGTCCGGCTCGTGCCTGATATCGTGTTGTCGGTCCAAGGCGAGGATGATGCCGATTTCGCCGGGCGACATGGCGTGCTGCTGTGCATGAGGAACGATGTGGAGAAGACCATGACTGATTCCTCTCGTCAGATGATCGAGCAGGTCGCGGCGGGCATCGATCCGGAATTCAGGTATACGGACACGACCGTCGACTCCAAATACGCGCCGATCAGCCAGGAGCGTGGCAAACAGCTGGTGCTGGACAAATGGGAAGAATTCAAGCACGCACGTCTGGTTATTACTGATCGTTTGCACGGCATGATCTTCAGTGCGATCACCGGAACGCCATGCGTGGCATTGAACAACTCGAACGGTAAGGTCGGCTTTGAATACGAATGGCTGAAAGGCCTGCCGTACATCGGTTTCGTGGACGACTCCACGAACAAGACGGCAATTATTAAGGCCGTCAAGACGGTGATGGCGGTCGGAACCACGGACTTTGCGTCTGCCGGACTAGGCCAACAATTCGGCCCGCTCGTAAACCTAATTCCGTGAAAGTGAGTATGAGAATGAAGCATTTAAATAGAATTATTGTTGATTCGCCGGTTATCGAACATAACAAAATAACGTATCGTTACAAAGTTGAAGGTCTGTGGACTGAGGCCTTTAACCTCGATAAAGTTTTTTACGTCGAGTACGGAAATATCGACATTCAGGGTGTCCCTGAGAGCATTGCAGTGATTCCACTCATTGCCAATTTGCTTCCGATTGCATGGATTTATGACGCGGAAATCGTGGTCCCGCAATGCGATCAGATGTTCTATGACAGCATCCCTAAGTTCAAGGCCGGATATGAGCAGATGTATCCGATGATCGACTTCCGTGGGCAGCTGTCGGTTGACCATCTCGAAAAGAACGAATGGGATTCAACTGGCGGGAACGCCGCTTTCTTCTCAGGTGGAGTTGACGCGTTCAACACGTTGGTCTGCCACTATGACGAGAAGCCAACATTATTGACGGTCTGGGGTGCTGATGTGGCTGTTGATAACGCCGATGGGTGGAATGTTGTATTCAGCCACCTTAAGCAGACTAGCCGGGACTACGACGTTAACTATGTGACAATCAGATCCTCCTTCCGAGTGTCTATCAACGAGCCCGTTCTTGACAAGAAGGTTCGTTCTTTGAACAGTGGTGACGGATGGTGGCACGGGTTCCATCACGGCATCGGAATCAATAGTCATGCAGCTCCAGTCGCTTGGGCGAAAAAACTTTCCACGATTTACTTTGCATCGTCGTTTACCGCTGCGGATAAAGGTAAGGTGACATGTGCCTCGGACCCGACAATTGATAATCATGTGAAATTTGGCAGTGCATGCATTTCTCATGATGGATACGAGTTCACTCGGCAGATGAAAGTGCACAATATCGTCGAATTCGCTGAAAAGTCGGGAATACCGGTCCCTCTTCGTGTGTGTTGGCGTTCAACGGATGGGGCGAATTGCTGTAAATGTGAGAAATGCTGGCGTACTATGCTTGCGATTTACGCTGAAGGCTTCGACCCGCACCAATTCGGTTTTGAGTATTCGGAAGAACAGCTGCGCGTTCTTGCAAATGACATGCGGAGCGGAAAAGACCCGATGTTTGGGCCGCTGCGTTATACGGCCATCCAGAACTCAATGAAGACAAATTGCAGTAAGGAAGATCTTCCATCAGATATTCGATGGTTCTATGATGCCAATCTTGAGCAGATTCATCATCGTGCCATCATTCGTCAGAAGCTGGCCTCAGTGAAGCATCATCTCGCGCGACCCATTACAAAGATTCTGCATCGGTGAATACAAGAGGAATGATTGGTGAGTAGCCACAAAAGAACCCTAGTCAACGTTGCCTGCAGCGTGGGCGTACTAGTCGTCAATGTCATAGTTAGTTTTTTTCTTTCGCCGTATATCGTAAAAACGATTGGTGTGGAAGCAAACGGCTTCGTGACGCTGGCAAATAATTTTGTTACCTATGCGAACCTGATAGTCACGGCATTGAACAGCATGGCCGCACGATTCATCACTATCGAATACGTGCGGAAAAACTATAAAAAGGCGAATTTGTACTACAATTCGGTTTTCTGGGGTAATCTGATCATAGTCGTGGTGCTGCTAGTTCCGGCAGTGCTGCTTATCGTGAATCTGCAGAACTGTATCAATGTTCCTTCTGATATTCTCTGGGATGTCAAACTGTTGTTCTCCTTCGTGTTTCTAGGGTTCTTCCTGTCCACGGGCATGCCGAACTGGGATTGCGGCGTCTACGTGACCAACCGTCTGGATCGTCAGTACGTTCCTACGATGATGACGGCGATGCTCCGCTGCGTGATGCTGTTCCTGATGCTCACCATTCTGACCCCGCACGTGTGGTATGTGGGCTTTGCCTCGGCGATGGTTACGGTCATCGGCTTGGTGGTCAACTGGTACAACACGAAGAAACTAACGCCGGAACTCCATATCACTCTGAATGATAGAAAACCTATGTGCTCTAGGAAAGCTCTGAGAGAGCTGGTAGGTTCTGGCCTGTGGAATTCTATTTCCAACGTGGGGAACATGCTCCTTAGTGGTTTGGATTTGATCATATGCAACATGATTCTTGGAGCGACATCCATGGGTGTTCTGTCGCTCTCCAAAATCTTGCCTACGTACATGCAGCAGATGTCTTCTTCGATATGTTCCGCTTTCGCCCCGGAATTGGTTATCAATTACGCGAAGGATGACAGAAAGAAGCTCCTTCATGATATCCTGCGCGCTATGAAGTTGACGTCAGTTGTGATGACCATTCCGATCGCGGGGATTATCGTGCTTGGCGACTACTTCTTCGCGTTGTGGGTGCCGTCCCAGGATGCGCATCTGCTGCAGATTCTCTCGATACTGTCGATTCTCGGATACATGTTCACTAGCGGAACACAGATTCTGTATAACGTGTTCAGCACGGTGAACAAGGTAAAGCAGAACTCGATTGCAATGGTCATCAGCGGAGTAGTGTCTGTCTGTGTGACATTGCTCATCGCGAACTTCACGGAATACGGCCTGTACGCGGTGGCAGGCGTCAGCACGGCGGTCAACCTGGTACGTAACATGTCGTTCACCCTGCCCGCGACGGCCCGGTATCTGGGGTTCAAGTGGTATCAGTTCTTCCCTCAGGTGGGTACCACGGTGCTTTCGTCTCTGCTGCTTGTCGCGATAGGATTCCTGATCAAGCCGATACTTCCTGGTGGATCATGGCTTGAGCTGATTCTCTCTGCGACAGTCATAGGCGTGATCGGCTTGGTAGTGAATATCTATCTGGTGCTAAACGCTGGTGAACGTCGCTACCTGTTCGGCAAGGTGCGGCAGAAGCTGGGGCGGTGAACTGTTTCAAATGTATGCAGAGTCATAGATTTGAAGTGTATGAACTGGCTTAGATATTCGGAGTAGCTTGTGACGTGACAGTCTTTGGTGTACTTAACGAATCGTTCGCTTGGGTAGAATCGAAGATAGTGATTCTCTTAAGGAGCTATTGGATGTGCAAGGGATATGACTACTCTATAGATGCTAAAGCTCGCGAAACCATAACAATGCGGTATAAGCGAATTACGGAAGCAGCGAATCGTCGTTTTTGGAATTACGTAAACGACGCTGCTCACGGTTTGTACGTAGGTTCATATGGCCGAGGTACAGCAATCAAGACTAGTGATATTGATTCCTCATGCTCCTGCCTGATGCTGCTAAAAAGAGATTTGATGCCTACGCACAGAACGGTCAGTCAGCTATTCTTCAGGTAGTGAAAGATTCCATTCGTGAAACATATGCAACAAGCGACATTCGTGCAGACGGACAGGTTGTGAAAATCATTTTTACCGATGGCATGAAATTTGAAATGGTTCCCGCTTTTAAAAACCGTTGGCCAGCTCGAGACTTCACCTATCCTGACGCCAACATGGGCGGACGGTGGCTATCTACAAAATCCGAAGGCCGAACAAGATGCAATGGATTCTAAAAACAAGGAAACAAATGGTTCGTTGAAAAACCTCTGTAAGAGAATCCGTTATATCCGAGATACTTACTACAAGAGTTATCATTTGTCGGGAATCGCCATCGATAGCTTTGTCTACGATGCCATCGGGCGGAGTCAATGGCCGGACGGCGGCATTGAAATAACAGAATGGTAATATGCGCGAATGCTACTATCTAGGTTCAGCATGGTATCTGCTTGTGGACAAGTTCCTTTCCGACTCAATGTGCCAGGAAGTAGGCAAGAAGTTGATACAAGGTCAAGTTTAGATGGTCTTGGCAAAGTGTTGACATGCATGGCGAAGTGACTGGAGAGTTCATATTGGAAAAGGATGAGTACAGAAAACGTTTATGGTCTCAGCTCGTTGAAACCTATTCAAAGGTGATGTACACCTACGAGACGCAACAGCAAGCAGCAAACATAAAAACAAATTGGCACAATGGGATTTCGATAGTACAGATAGTTTTGACAGCGGTTTCCTCTGCTGGCCTCATTGGTGTTGCTATAGGGCAAACTTATGTGGCTGCATTAGTCTCATCTATTTTGGCAGCACTCTCACTAGGGCTGAACTTATATTCAAAAGGAGCAGCTCTCTCTGAGGCTGCAGCGAGGCACAGGGCGGCTGCCGACGGACTCTGGCCAATACTGCAAGACTATATCTCTCTTTTGACCGATTTCGAGAACATGGATCTTGAAGAAATTCAAGCAGCGAGGAGAGACCTTCAGAGCCGAACGGAGAAGCAGTATCTCAATGCCCCCAGAACTAATAAGCATGCATATGAGCTTGCTCGAAAAACGTTGAAAAATGAGGAAGGGCAGTCTTTTGAAAAGGGTGAGTGTGATCGACTCTTACCTGTTGAGCTTCGGAACGACAATGCGCAGTGAGCCTAACTGGACATGTCCGATCTCTGACTGAAATAAAAGAAGCTATTTAGACTGTCTGTTTAGATGCACTCGCTGCTGAGGGTCAGCATGCGTGTTGCACACCTATATGTTCAGATTGTAGGGGAAGATCCGGAGTCATTAAGGAGGAAATAGATGGTTGATAGGGTCCGGAAATACGGCGAAACAATTAGCCTTGATACGAGACAACGTATTTCCAAGCGTTACCATGCCGTTACAAGAGCTATAAATAAGGAATTCTGGAACTCCATAAGCGACACGTTGCATAGCCTTTATGTAGGGAGCTATGGGCGTAATACGGCTATCGATACGAGCGACATTGACATTCTCGTCGAGCTTCCAGGGAATCTTTTTGATCGCTACAATAATTTGATTGGCAATAGCCAATCCAGATTGCTGCAGGCTGTGAGAAACGCTATTCTTAACACCTATCCAAAAAGTGATGTTAGAGCTGATGGGCAAGTTGTAAAAATCCATTTCTCTGACGGTATGTATTTTGAAATCGTTCCTGCCTTTAAAAACTGGGACGGAAGCTACATATATCCAGATTCAAATACTGGAGGAAGCTGGAGATCCACAAATCCAAAAGCGGAGCAAGACGCCATGGTTGAAAAGAACAGAAACAGTAATGGTTTGCTCTATGACACTTGTAAGCATATTCGCTATATCCGAGATACGTGTTTCTCAAGCTATCATTTGTCAGGCATCGTTATAGACGGTTTCGTTTATGACGCAATAGGGAGTTGGCGCTGGTTGAACAGTGGCGAGGCGTCCTCGAGCCCAAGCGGAACTTATGAGGAAGTGCTACTGGATTATTATGTGTGGCATGGAATTGGTTCTGGTGCTAGCATGGCTGCTCCGGGAAGCAATGACATCATTTCAACGGCGTCCAGCTATGAATGCTTAGGAAAAGTGTTAGGATTCATGGCTCAGTGAAGATTGGAACAAGAGCGAAGATCATTCTCTTTGATGCTCCTTGGATGAATCTTGCTGATTGTATGTGCTGATGGTCTTCATCATGGCGAAGACCATCAGCATGCATACGGACGCATTGCATTCGAATAATGTGCGCGCATACTGCTTAGTGTCCGTCTTCAATTCAAGATGGGACGTCCGAGTGCGAAGTATGTAGCAAACTAGGAGGTATCTACATCAATCGACTGCCTTGATTTGATCTCGGGTTACGTTTTTTGTGTATTTTCCAATTATCATGGATTCATTTATCATCGCTGGGCACTCCAGTAGTTTTGATTCTTGGGGGCATCTGGCTCTATCAACTCTTTGATTATTTCGTTCGTTATTGCATGCCCGTCCGCATCCACAATAGATAAGGCCCGAAATCCTGCGCACTTTGAACTGCGCCCCGATTGTTGGACGTTGCTAATTAGGATACAGCCCTAGACCGCGAGGGACATGCTCCGGAACTCCTCCGGGGTGTGTCCCTCGAGTCGTATCTGGCGCCGTCTGGTGTTCCAATGGATGATGTAGGCGTCCAGCTCGCGTTTGAACTGTTCGTACGAGTCGAACTCCCGGCCTCGGTAGAACTCGTCCTTCAAGTGGCCGAACACCTGCTCGGTGGCGGCGTTGTCCAGGCAGTTGCCCTTGCGGCTCATGGACTGGCGGATGCCGAGGCGTTCGAGCTCGCCCCGCCACCATCGGTGCTGGTACCGCCATCCCATGTCCGAGTGCAGGATCGGCTCCGCGCCGGCGGGCAGGCGCTTCTGCCGCCCGAGGTCCGGACTGCGGCTCACGTCCCGGGCGACGATCTCCTTGCTGGCCATGTCGTACACGGGAGCGAGGTACGCCTTGGAGCCGGCGACCTTGAACTCGGTGACGTCGGTGCCGAGCTTGTAGAACGGACGGGCCGAGTCGAAGTCGCGTTCGGGCAGGTTATGCACGTGATCGCCCGTCTCGCCCCTGTACGAGCCGTACCTCCTCCACGGGTTCCTGGAGCGGATGGCGCATCTCAGTCCCATGCGCCGCATGACCCCGGGCACGCTCTTGGCCGACACTCGTTGCCCGAACTCGTGGACCAGACACATGCGCACCTGTCGGTGGCCGCACCCGTTCGGCGTGCGTCCCCAGATCTCGCCGACCAATGGCTCGAGATCGGCCCGCGTCACACGCTCCGGATGCGACAGCTGATAGAAGTACGTGGATCTGGCCAGTCCCGCTATCCTCAGGAGGTGGTCGAGCCGGTGTCCCCGCCCTGCGAGCAGTCGGACGACGGCGCTTCGCTCGCGCCGCGTGACTTGGACGCCCGCAGGGCCC